>SPKZ01015207.1_pt1 | contig 28798 bp, 24 predicted proteins | sample 2456571 | NCBI WGS metagenome assembly SPKZ01 (sample SAMN11192286, study PRJNA482655) | marine metagenome | biome: ENVO:00000447; feature: ENVO:00000244|ENVO:00000211|ENVO:00000569|ENVO:00002023; material: ENVO:00002151; isolation source: ocean water from marine abyssalpelagic zone ... | reverse complement strand
GGGCTCGGGGGGGGGCTCAGGTAAGCCGAGCTTCGCCCGCATCACATCGCCCAAGCTACCGAAGCCGCTCTTGCTCTTCTTCTTGCTCTTGCCGGTCTTCTTGGCAAACTCTGCGAAGTTCTTGCGCTCTTCCACTGAGCTCACGGCCCGCATACTGAACGTCGTCTTGCCCGAGCGGTTGTCGCGACGGAGCACGGCGACTTCGATCTCTTTTCCTTCGGGAAAGGTGCGCCGGGCATCCGCGCCGTGAGGCAGCGTGAGTTCGCGGTTGGGGACGAATCCATCCCCCTTCACGGTGGATACGAATAAGCCGCCGCCGATGTGCTTGACGACCTTGCCGGTGAGCACTTCATCTTGCACAGGGGCGGGAGCTGACGCTTCCCCTCCTGCCTCCAGAGCTTTCAGCGACAAAGAGATCTTGAGTCCCTTTTGCTTGGCTTCGAGGTTGAGCACCCGTGCAGTGACTGTGTCACCGATCTGAAGCACATCATCTACTCGCTCGACTCGACCACGGGACAGTTCCGAGATGTGAATCATGCCGAGAGCACCACCGATGTCGATGAATGCGCCGAATGACTGGATGCTGTGCACTGTGCCTTCGACATCAGCGCCAATGACCAGGCCGTTCAGCAGCTCTTCCTGCTTTTCCTTCTGCTCTTCCTCGAGGATGGCGCGACGAGACACGATCACCGAGCGGCCGTTATCCTTGACTTCCAGGACTCGGAACATCGCGTTTTCACCGACCCATATGGAGAGATCGTTCACACGTTCCAGCGCCACATGGGAGGCCGGGCAGAAACCTCGGACCTTGCCGATCATCACTTCGAGACCGGCGGACACCGCCTTGGCGATGGAGCCCTCGATAGGCACGCCGGATTCCAGCGCGCGCTGCAGGCTCGTAGCGTCAACCTGTCCGCGGCCCACCGCCGTGCTGAGCACGATCATGACCTCTTCGTCGGCGACCACGCGAGCGGTGATGCGATCCCCGGTTACAACCTTGAGATTGCCGTCGCCATCCTCAAGCTCAAATCGGTCGATACGGGCGTCAACGTTGGCACCGATGTCCAGGAACACACTGTCCCGAGACATTTGGATGACCCGCCCTTCCACACTGTCGCCGACCTGGGGGCGAGCTTTATTCGATCCGCCACTCGGACCCGTGGATTCCATCATCGCCGCAAAATCGTCAGCCATCAGTCCCGCCTACCACGGGGTGACTCGCGCCGTCCAGATGAGGGCAATGCCCCAGCAAATGCCCAACAATGGCTAATATTCGTTCCCCCGGGGACTGTTCTCAATCGCTCCGTAAGGCCTCGATAGGATCCATTCGTGCGGCCCGTCGGGCGGGAAAAAATCCGAAGACCAGTCCGATCAACGCACTGGTCCCCATGGCGATCGACAGCGCCTCCGGAGACAAGCGCATCGGCAGCTCCAAACTCTTAGCTAGAAACTGAATGGCCACTGCCGCGGTCAATGCGCCTGAGGCCCCGCCCATGACCGACAGCGTGATCGCCTCGACCAAAAACTGAGCCAAGATATGACTCTCCCGAGCACCAATGGACATACGAATGCCGATCTCTCGGGTGCGCTCGGCGACGCTCACCAACATGATGTTCATCACCCCGATGCCGCCGACGAATAGACTCACGGTAGCGATAGCCAACAGGAGCATGCTGAGCACGCCCATGATTCCTGCCTGGGTCTCACGGAACTGTTGCTGACTGCGGATCCGAAAATCGTTCTCCGCGTCTTCCCTGAGACCATGCCGATCCCTCAAAATAGCGATGATGTCCTTCTTGGCACGGGAGGCCAGCTCGGCGCTCGGCGCACTAGCCGCGAGTTGATGCACTTGGCCCGGTCGGGTACGCACCAATTTGCCGCGCATGGTCGGGATGGGGATCAACACGGTATCGTCTAGATCCGTACCGAAGGGGCTGTTGCCTTTCTCCTCCAGCACTCCCAACACGCGGAAGGGGTGGCGACCGATACGCACCGTGGCCCCCACCGGCGCGGCAAAGCCGAAGAGCTCACGCACCACCGTGATTCCCAGCACACAAACTTTCGCCCCGCGAGCTCCCTCCGCATCCGACCAGTATCGGCCGGACTCCAGGGTCCAAGCGCGAATGCTAAAAAAATCCGGTGTAGTACCGGTGATGGCGGTCGCGACGTTGTCCTCGAAAAACGTAACCTGAGCGCCGGTCTCTAACAACGGGGCGACACGCTCGATCGCAGTCGACTCCCTCTGCAGCGCGATGCCGTCGTTTACGGTTAGCGGTGGCAGGGCGGCACTGCCTCGGACACCGCTGCGACTCACGTCCCGAGGGGTCACGACCAGGGAATTGGTGCCCATCGCATCGATCTTGGCGCCGATCGCCAGCTTCGCGCCCTCGGCTAGGGCGACCACCACAGTGACCGCCGCCACCCCTACCAAAATACCAAAGGCGGTGAGGAAGGCACGCAGAGGGTGCTTCAGCAATGCCCCGAAAGCCAGTCCCACCGCAGTGAGCAGAATGCTGACCCACCCAGTATTGGGCGAGCGCGCCTGCCAACCGGTGGGCTCTGGCCGCTCACTCATGGCGCAAGGCCTCGATGGGTTCGAGCGAGGCGGCGCGGGCCGCCGGCCAGATGCCGAATAATAGTCCCGTCACCACACTGGTCGCTAGCCCCGTCAGGATCGCGTCCCGACTGAGCTGAAGGTCCCAGCCCAGCGCCGCGCTGAGTGCAAAGGTGAGCCCGCCCGCCAATGCGAGACCGAGCACGCCTCCGAATAGCGCAATGGCTGCGGCCTCGGCGAGAAACTGGGCGCGGATGTCGGATGCGCGAGCGCCGATGGCCATGCGGATGCCGATCTCACGCTTTCGTTCGGTGACGCTGACCAACATGATGTTCATTACGCCAACGCCACCGACGAAGAGGGCGATGGCAGCAACGCTGAGCAACAACACGCTCAGAATATTCAACACCTCGGCCTGACGTTTTTGGAAACCCGCCTGGGACCGCACTCTAAAATCCGCTTCCGCGCCCTCCGCGATGTGATGACGCTGAGACATCAGGGCTTCCATGTCGCGCACAGCTGCAGATTCTGAACCCGGCGGGGCGGAAGCCATGATCATCTCAACTCGACGGCCTGGAGACGGCGCTACTCGAGCACGAAAGGAGCCGATGGGCATCACAATGCGATCGTCCTGATCCGTTCCGAAGGGTGATTGCCCCTTCGACGCGAGCGTACCGATCACTCGGTACGGGTGCTTGCCCACACGCAGTGTCTGACCGATGGGATCCATATTCTCGAACAGCGCACCAGCGGCGGTCGTCCCGATCAAACAGACCTTAGCCCGCGTGAGTTCCTCAGATGGCGTCCAATTCCGTCCGCCGTTTATCGTGTAACCCCGCACATCGAAATAATTGACGTCGGCACCGACGACTTTGGTCCGAGTATTCTCGAAGCTACTGCTCACCTGCATGCCCACGTCGGAATAAACAGTGACTTGAGAGACCGAGGGCACTTCCCGCGCGATGGCGCGCGCGTCCCCTTCAGTGAGTCCCCCGCCGGTTCCCGCGGCACCGCGTGCCCCACTCTTAGCGACACTCCGATTGAATACGTAGATCACGTTGGAGCCCAGACTCTGGATCCGAGAACCTACCTGCTCGGTGGCTGCCCGCCCCAAAGACACAACGATCGCGACGGAGGCCACCCCGACGAGGATCCCCAACGCCGTCAGTGCCGAACGCAAAGCAGAACGAGTGATCGCCCGAAACGCCAAGCGTAGTGCCGTGAGCAGCGAGTTCACCCCATCTCCGCCCGGAGCTCTGCCGCGTCCAGTATCTCTGGGTTGGGTTCATCCCGCTGCACTCGGCCGTCGCTCACCGTCAAGATCCGGGAAGCACATCTGGCAATTTGGTCTTCGTGCGTCACCAACACGAGGGAAATACCCTGATCGGCAACCAGCGTCTGCAACAACGCCAACACTTCGAGGCTGGTGCGCGAATCGAGATTGCCCGTCGGCTCATCCGCCAACAACACCGGCGACTCTGTCACCAGGGCGCGCGCGATGGCGACCCGCTGCTGCTGGCCCCCCGACAACTGACTCGGATTGTGACCGGCACGGTCTGCGAGCCCCACCTTCTCGAGAGCGGCGGCGGCCAACTCCCGTCGACGTCGCCGGGAGACCCCGCGATACACCAGCGGTAACTCGACGTTCTCCAACGCGCTAGTGCGGGGCAACAAGTTGAACCCCTGGAATACAAAGCCGATCAGTCGGTTGCGGACGAGGGCTCGCTCATCCGCTGAACTTTCCGTGACATCGATGCCACCGAGTTTGTAAACGCCGGCCGTGGGGCGGTCCAAACAACCCAGGATGTTCATCAGCGTGCTCTTCCCGGAGCCACTTTGGCCGATGATTGCCACCGACTCCCCCTGAGCGATCTCCAGATTCACGTCAATCAGAGCGTGCACGAGCTCCGGACCACTGACGTAGTCCTTGTGCACGCCACTCAGAGAAATAATCGAGTCGGTCACGAACCCCGCTTAGAAGACGCCCAGAATCTTCTTACGCCTCTTTGAATCACGCTGACTGGTAATCACCGAGAGCCCCTCGCTCACGTTGTCCCCGCGCAACTCGGTCCACATACCGTCGGTGATTCCCGTCGGCGTAATGCGCGCTTCAGCTCTCTCTTTGGCGCCCTCTTCGTCGGAGCCTAGATCGGTCGCCACCACTGTGTAGAGGCGTCCTTGGCCGAAGCTGAGGGGCACCGGGGCTTTGGCTTTGCCAGTCGATTCCTTAGACTTCGTATTGGGCTTGAAACGCAGAGCCGCGTTGGGCACGGCCAAGGCTTTCTCCGCTTTTCGAGTGACGATGCTGGCGGTCGCCGTCATGCCCGGACGGAGCTTGAGATCTGGGTTCGCCACGTCCACCACAGCCGCGTAGGTGACAACCCCCTGAAGCTCAGTCGGGCTGTAACGGATCTGCGTGACGGTGCCGGTGAATTTTTCACCCGGGAAGGCGTCCACGACGATCTCCGCGGGCATGCCTTCCTTTAGTTTTCCGACATCCGCCTCGTCGATGCCGGCGAGCACCTGCATCTTGGACAAGTCTTCGGCGATTACGAATAACACGGGTGCGGAAAAACTAGCCGCGACAGTCTGACCGGGATCGACCGACCGGGCGATCACGACGCCATCGATGGGGGATCGTATCACCGTGTAGTCCAAGGTCGTTCGCGCCTGCGACAACTGGGCTGTCAGCTGTTTTAGCTGCGCTCGGGCGCTCGCTAGCTCCGCAGTGGTCACGCTCACCCGCGCCTCGGCGGTGTCGATATCGGCCTGACTCGCCAAATTCTCTGCGCCTAGTTTTCGGAGTCGCTCGAACTGCGTCTTGTTGACAGCAACGTTGGCCTTCGCGCGCTCAATGGCGGCGCGGGCCGCGTCGATCTGAGCTGTCGTCTGATGTACCTGGGCGCCCAACAGTGTCGGATCGATCTTCGCAAGGAGATCACCCTTCTTGACCTCGGAATTAAAATCCACATTTACCTCCACGACGCGACCGGAAACTTGAGCCCCGATTTGCACTTCCCGTAGCGGGCGAATCTTGCCCGTGGACTGCACAAGCTCGAGAATGTCTCGACGTTCCACCGACTGCGTGATGTACGCGGATTTTTCCGCCGGTGCGTTGGCGGCCCGATACTTGGCGAAACCCAAGCCACCTCCGCCCAGCAGCAGCACGATCGCGAGCGGCGTTACCCAACGGCGCTGTTGGGAGCTCTTGAGATCGGCCTTCAGGGATTCGACGGCGGCCGCAGCCCGGGGGGCTGCGGCTCGGCTTGAGTTTTTTGAAGAGGTCGAAGACATAGCGGTTCCGGACCGGGCAAACATAGGCTGACCCGGCCCGTTGTCGACATCAGAGTTCGCTTTTTAGGGGACTCCCCAAAGGGACCAACTGCACTATTGTCATGGGCCCATGCCGAAAATCACAAAAACCGACGCCGAATGGAAAGAGCAGCTGACCGCCGAACAGTTCGCTATCTGCCGCAAAAAGGGCACCGAACCGGCCTTCACCGGTAAATACGCCGACTGCAAGGACCCCGGTACCTATCGATGTGTGGCCTGCGGGGAAGGCTTATTTCATTCCGCGGCCAAATACGATTCTGGCTCCGGCTGGCCTAGCTACAACTCCCCTGTGGACGGCCACGTCATCGAGGAGGAAAAGGACAGCTCCTTCGGCGTGGTTCGAACCGAGGTCATGTGCAAAAAATGCGGCAGCCACCTGGGACACGTGTTCGAGGACGGTCCCGCGCCGACCGGCCTGCGCTACTGCATCAACTCAGCATCGTTGGATCTCGACAAGGAATAGACGCCCCCGACGAGACATGGCAGCGGACAGCGGCTTCCTGCCCCGCAAGTTAACAGAGGCGCCACCGGATGGAGCGCCTCCCGTAGCTCTGTGCATTGAGTAGTCGGTAAAGTGGTCTGCGCCTAGGACAGCTCAGCCCAACAGCTCGACGCAACCGTTGCTCATCACCAACACATCGCGCTCTTTAGCTTTCGCCTGGCAAATGATCTTCGTGTCGCTCTCTTTCCACATCTCCACCACGACGGTTTCCCCGGGGAACACGGGTTTGCTGAAGCGGCAGCGGATGCTCTTGAAGCGCTCCGGATCGTTATCCGCGTAGGCTTCGATGACGCCACGCCCGACATTGCCGTAGGTGCAAAGCCCGTGAAGGATGGGGATGTCGAAGCCCGCCATCTTGGCCATATCCGGATCACAATGCAGCGGGTTGGGATCGCCACTAAGGCGGAAAAGCAGCGCCTGGGAAGTCGTTGTCCCGTATTCGATCACTTCATCGGGGGCGCGGTCCGGCGCTTCGTTGCCCGGAGCCGGCGCCTTCGCGTCACCGCCAAAGCCACCCTCTCCACGAATGAATGCCGTAAAGGTATTCTTGATGAGCACGTCTCCGGATTCTTTGTCCTTGCTGATAAAGTCCATCGTCACGATGGCGGCCTTGCCCTTGTCGTAGACGCCGGTGACCTTGCCTTCAGTGATCACCGTGGCTTCGAGGGGGAGCGGCCCCTTCACGATCTCGGTGCATTGCTCACCGTGAAGCAACATCATCGGGTTAAAACTCATGCCCTCGATGTTGAAAATATTCATCAACGACGAGTAAACCGGGCACACCGCGTAGGTCGGCATGGCCTTGAGATCTTTCTCGTAGGTGTACTGAAGTACCCGCTTCTGATCGACTTGGCTCTGTCCGACTCCGACACCCAGACCGAGGGCGTACAGGATGAGAGCTTGTTTATCCCAGGTGGTTTCCGTGGGATCGACGATTTGGCCTAGGGCTACTTTTGGATCGATGGGCATACCCGAATCTATACGGCGGCATCCCAGTGGGAATCAAGGCCAGGCCGTACACCACCGGCGGGACTCAACGAGCACTGCGCAAGGGGCGAACCGAACGCTGCGCGAGGACTCCGCGGCCGGTTTTTCCACGACTAGCGAAAACTCAGCCGTCGGGACGGGCGGGGGGAACCGAGCCCGAGGCGACGTGCTGACGACGCCCCAAACCCAAATTCGGAGCCGGCGAGAGACGCCTACGGAAATACCGCCTAACTTACCGAATGTAACTTACCGAATGTAACTTACCGAACCGCTCCGACCGAAGTCAGGCGACAGCGGCGGTGGGGGCTTCGCTCGCTCCCTGAGCCGGCGCGGGGTAACGCATTTTTTGTTCGTTCTTCAGCGTGATGATGCCGACTGCGGCCAGTACGCGAATGACCGGGTAGGTGGGATCGAGCTCCCACTTCCGAGCGGCGAAGTTCACCGAAGCGCCGAACTTGTGGTGGTTGTTCTGGAAGAGCTCACCGCCTGTGAGAAAATCGAAGGGCAGTGAGTTCACCGAGACATCGGGGACGTCGTCGTAGTTGCGGTAGCCGTACTTGTGGCCGCCCCAGTTGACGATAGCGCCGTGAACGGGACCCATAATGAAGTGGACCGGCAACAAGGCGTACAGCCACATGTCTTGCACGAAGGCCATGTAGAAGAGCACGTAGGCTGCTCCCCAACCGATTCGGGCGAACCAATTCTGTCCCAGCTTATCTAGGGCGTCCCACTCGGGATATCCGCCCTCAAAACGCGGCTCGGGCTGAACTTTGCCGTAGGCGAAGCCGTCATAGATGTGCTTCGTCTTCAGCATCATCGCCATGGCATTGGTGTGGAAAATCGGGGAGTGCGGATCTTTTTCGGTGTCAGAAAAGGCGTGATGCATGCGATGCAAAATCGCGTAGCCCCGCGGCGACAAGTATCCCGAACCTTGAGAGACATAAGTCAGCAGGTGGAAGAAACGCTCCCAACCGTGGCTCATCGTGAACATGCGGTGGGCGCCGTAACGATGCAGGAAGAACGTCTGCACAAACACCGACAGCTGCCAGTGCACCGCGAAGAAGGCCAGGATCGGCCAGTTTGCCAAAATAAAGGATTGTATCGCCACGGTGGGTACCTAATCGACGCGAGCGCCGGGTTCGAGATCGCTTGGGTAGGAGATTACAGAGTGCGTCGGAGATGACAGGGTGGGTTCGAGTTCGCGCGGAGCTGATAATGCTGGAGGCCCAAAGGACCGAGCTACCAATCGCTGTTAGTCGCGCTCTAACAGAGAAACTCTGTGTAGCGCAGCTTTCCTACAACTCTGCACCAGAAGCTGGTCACAAGACCGGGGCAGGAGTCACAATTGTGTCATGGGCCGTCATGGCGCACCGCATTGTGCTGCTATTTCACGATGTTGCAGCGCGTCGAGAGAGACTCCCATACCGCCGTGGAACGCCTTCTACAGCTTCGCACGAGCCGCGCGCGGTACGGGCAAGTAGCACCATCAGTTGGCCATCGCCCGCCCCAAAATAGGCATCAGAACCGCAGAGTAGTCGATCTCCGGTTTGTAGTGCGCGAACAGCCCTCCCAAAGTGCCCATCACACGACCGAGCATGATGAACTCATCCGGCAGACTCGTCACCGGATCCTCGCTGATCTCCTCAAGGATGTCCGCCGCTTCGTTCAGCATGTCCTCGATGCTGGTGGGCATGGCGCGGCCCTTGCCCGGGGTCGCTAGCTCGCTGAGCTTTTTTACCAATCGCTCGGATAGTCCTCGAAGACTTTTGGTATCGCCGCTGGCGGTCTTGAATCCGAGTTTCCCCAACGCCGCCGTCATGCCGTCCACGTCACCCAACACCATAAGCTGCACCAACTTCAAGTACAGATCACTAGTCTCCCGAGTGATGGTCTTGGTGCAACCGAAGTCCAGCACCACCAGCTCATCGTCGTCCGTAACGAGCAAGTTCCCGGGATGGGGATCTGCCTGGAACAATCCCGCATCTAGAATTTGTTTTACGTAGCCCTCAAATAGACGATTGAGAATCAACGACAGCCGAGCTTCCGTCGCTGGGTCTCCCGCTTCCCGCCCCAAGGCCAACTCGTCCAGCACCACGCTGATGTTACGTCCCTCGACGAACTCGGCTGTCATCACGCGGGGCCCACAGAGCGCGACCACGGGCCGCGGCGAAGAGATCCCCTCCAAGCCTTCGAAGAATCGCGAAGCGCGACCGAGATGCCCGGCCTCCGCTTCGTAGTCGAGCTCGGCTAAGATCATCGCGCGTGATTCCCGCATGATGGTGTCGTAGTCCGTGGGCGGAAACATCGATTTCATGCTGTCGATGAATATCTCGAACAGATCGAGATCGATCTCGAAGGCTGCGCGAATATTCGGGCGCTGGATTTTCACCGCGACGGGCAAGCCCGCAAGAGTGACCGCTCGGTGCACCTGGCCGATGCTCGCGGCTGCCAACGGTTCTTCATCGAAGCTCAAGAACAGCTCCTCAAGCGAGGCGCCTAGATCCTCTTCGATGATCGCTTTTAGGGGTTCGAACTCCTCCGTAGGCACTGCATCCTGCAGAGAGGACAGCTCGTCTACCCAGATGGCGGGCATCATGTCCGGTCGCGAAGAGATCAACTGACCCAGCTTCAGAAAGCCCCCACCCTCCGAGATGGCAGTGTCCAAGAATCGCTTGGCGTTTTTCCGGTGGATGGATTCCAACAAGCGCTTGCCCACTTTGCGAGGAAGGAACGCTGCCCGCGTCGGGTAGAGTCGATAGCTCGAAGCGATCTTCGTCAGCGTCCAGCCCGCGCTCGTGAGTCGCGCCAGTCGTGCCGGCATCGGTGCCAGCTTCCCAGCAGTTGTCGACACGCTATCGCTCAGTCGTTGCCAATCCGTCTGGGCAGAGTCCCAAACGTCGACAGCGCTATCGGCAACATCTCGGAAGGCCCACGCCGTTTGCTCGACCCCCCGAAGAATAGCGTCGATGAAGGCGAGGACCGCGGTGAACTGAGCTCGCTGCCCGCCACTGGCGCCGTCCCGGAGCATGCCGACGATGAGCGGTGGCTGCTTTCTGCTAGCCGTTTCGCCCTCGGAAAATGGGGGAGGCCCCGGGGGCGGCATCTGGGCTTGGGTGGGGTCGGGGCTGGCTGACTGCATGGGATCCATCGGGTTCCTTGGTGGGAGATTTATGTGTCACATGTATCACGCCGTGTTGCCTATGGTCATGAGATTGTGTCACAACGTGTCGCGAAATCTGGCCATTCGCAGTGATATCAACATCTTGCGGCATACAAATAGTATCACGCGCAAGTAACAACAGGGTCCAATCTCCGCGGTTCTGCGCAAGAGCGAGCCTCGGCCGAACAACACCGGAGCCTCAGGCCCCTGTCGGTCCGGCGTCCACACGAGAAATAGACGCCCGGCATCGCCCGGCGCTCTACAGCCAGCTCACGCTCAGAGACGGATGATGACGGCGCCCCAGTGCATTCCGGCACCTAGAGCAAAAACGCAGATCAACTGGCCGGCTTTCATCCGGCCGTCTCGGCGCATTTCGTCCATCAGGATCGGAATGGTGCCGCCGGAAGTATTGCCGTAATTCTTGATGTTTGACGGCACCTTGGCGGGAGCGAGCTTCATGCGCTCACGGATGGCAATGTTGATGCGGTCGTTGGCTTGATGAGCCACGAACCAGTCGATGTCGTCCAAGCTGACGGAGGCCTTTTTGCAAGCGGCTCTCACCGCTTGGGGCACCTTGCTGATGGCGTGCTTGAAAACCTCTTTGCCGTTCATGAACAGAAACATACGCTCTTCATCGACGACCTTTTGGTTGATGAAGGGGCGTTCCTTGAATCCCGCGGGAATTCGTAACTGTTCGATCTGACTGCCATCGGAATGAAGTTCAGCCGACAACAATCCCGCGTCGCCCTCGCTGGTGGCTTCCAGCAGTAAGGCGCCAGCTCCGTCGCCGAAGATGATGCAAAAGCCTCTATGGCGTGTGGCCCGTTCGCGATCTTCCTGGCTCTGGGGCTTGTCGGTCTTGCCGTCCAACACATCCCACTCGTGCCAAGGCATGTAACCAGCGTGGGCTTCGGAACCCACGATCAAGATCCGCTTGGCTGCTCCCGACGTCAGCATGGCGCTGGCGATCTGAAAGCTATAGACGAAGGCCGCGCACTGCTGGCGCATGTCGAGAGCCGGCACACCGGGGATACCCAGCTTCGCCGCGAACTCCGCGCCGGAACCCGGCAGCAGGTAGTCCGGCGTCATCGTGTTAAAGAGAATGAAATCGATGCTGGATGGCTCGATGCCTGCGTCTTCGATGGCGTTGCGGGCAGCCGGCACGGCTAGGTCCGACGGGCCCTGCCCCTCCGGACAATAGTGCCGCTGACGGATGCCCGTGCGTTTGTAGATCCACTCATCGCTCGTATCCAAAACACGAGAGAGCATGTCGTTGGTGTACGGCTCTCCGGGCAGATACCGACCCGATCCAATTATGCGAAAACCAGCCATTTTTCTCGAAGGTTGACTCTACCTAGCCAACTTGAGGCCATTCGTCACACCTCAAGTACGGCTTCGGTACGACTTCGGCCGTGGGGCCCAAAAATATGCCCTCTAGAGGGGCAAAATGCCTGCGGACTGGCGAAAGTGTCTGGGCCACGATCCCGCTGGTCAGACCAGTTACGCGTAACTGAGCCCCCGGCTGCTACTCCGAGTCCACCCCACTGCCAGCCAAAGCGCGCGGCGGGAGCCGGAGCCTCACTCGTCGGAGTCACGGCCCAATTTCAACAGCTCGTCGGTCGCCTCGTCTACCGGCTTCAGCGCGGCCGCCAACTCCGTTTGAGCCAGCAGGCGGGCGGCTGTTGCGCCAATCAGATCGGCTTCCACCAACGCGCGAGCATCCGGGGACCCGGACACGTTGGCGGCCTTAGAAAACTCGGCGGTCGCCTTGTTCACTCTGGAAGCCGAACTCAACAGACGTGACTGCGCATTCCGGATCCCAGCAAACCAGCTCGCTGAGCTCTTCCTAACCGGCCGATAGTCGCCAGAGCAACCACTGAACGGCGATTGACGCCCAACCTTAAACGATATTTCTCGATTTCGACGGTACGGCGGAGTTCGTTCAAGGAACGCTGATTGGTGCCGATCCGAGAAGAGTCACACTAAACAACGGAGGCCGTCATGGCAGACAGCTCAGAACCAGGGGCAGTGAAGCCCCGCTCCCAACGATTTGTTCCCCAATTGGAACTGGTGGACATGTTCGACCGAACCCTATGGGAAATCGAGCGCCAGCGTCACGAAGATGAGATCAGCGACGAGGCTCTCAACAATAACGAGGCCGCATAAGTCGCGCCCTTTTGACGCATAAAGGAAGTATCTCCGGCCGAACACCTGCGCCAGGCGAGAACAGTCTTCATACTAATCGGAGTATGGGGGCAACTGAGAAGGAGCCCGACCGGACCACCGTAGTTCCGTCGTCGGAGCCGTTTGGTCCCTTCATATTGGAGCGTAGGATTGCCGTCGGCGGATCCGCCGAGGTGTTTCTCGCGCGCCCGACCTCGGGGGACAAACCCGCCCCTGAACTCGTCATCAAACGCCCACTGCCTGATGACGAAGGCGCAGCGGACTTCGCTCACCTCAATCACGAAGCCCAACTACTGCAAGCGATCCACCACCCCAATGTGGTGAAGGTGTATGGCGCAGGCATGGTACGCAACGAGCCGTACCTGGCCCTGGAGTACGTGGAAGGCGTCGACCTGCATCGGCTCGCCCGTCGGGCTGCCGCTGATCAGCGCGCGTTCCCTCCTGCTCTCGCCGTCTACATCGCGCGCTGCATCGCGGACGCTCTGAGCGCCGTTCACGAGGCCGAGGACGAGCACGGCACGCCGCTCAGGATCGTTCATGCCGACGTGTCCCCCTCGAACATTTACCTGTCCTTAGACGGAGAGGTAAAACTGGGCGATTTTGGGATCGCTCGCCAAGACGCTCCGGAACCGCAATCTCGCCGCACGGCCGACTCAGTCAAAGGCAAATTTGGCTACTTGGCCCCTGAGCAACTTGCGGGAGAGCCGGTGGATCATCGCGCCGACCTATTCGCACTCGGTGCGGTCTTCGGCGAGCTACTGCTCGGTGCTCGCGTGTTCTCCGGCAGTGGACAATTGGCGGTACTGCTGAGCATCCGTGACGCAGACATCGAACCGCTGCGCGCTGTGCGAAGTCAGCTGCCCGCTGGGCTTTTCGACATTTGCCAAAAAATTCTCGCGCGGGAACCCGGTGATCGCTACCTCACCGCTGCCGAGCTCAGCCAAGCCTTGAAGGTCTACGAGCAACCATCGCCCGAGGTGCTGCAAGCTGCCCTCGCGGAATGGGTGAGCTGGGGCCGAGACTCAGCCAAATTCGCCGAACGATTGAAAGCTCGTGTTCGGAGCTCGGCCTCCCTCGATCTACGGGCCAAACTCGACTCGGGCATTCGCGCTCGCTCCCGGGGGATGGCTCCGACTTGCGAAGACTCTCGTGTGCGCATGACCAGCGGAAAGGTCCTGGAGAACCTCGGATTCGCCAAGTTGGTGGAGATGATCGCAACCGGCGAGCTCTGCGGGGAAGATCACGTATCTCTCATGGGCGCTTCGCTCCGTCCCATCAGCGAAATCGAGGAGCTCGCTCGCCATGTGCTGCCGTCAACCACCGGCACCACCGGCGTGCTGTTTGCCCCCGGGGCTCCCGACTTCGCCGCCGAATTGAACGTTTCCAGCATGGTCGAGGTGCTCACTCGCATGCGAGTACAGCGAGAAACCGGCGGACTCTTCGTCGTGTACGACGATCGTTCTGGAACCCGACAACGCAAAGAATTGTACTTGCGCGGCGGGCGTCTCACCCATGTTGCCTCTTCAGAAAAAGCCGAACTGCTGGGCGAATACCTAGTGCGCCGCAAGATCCTCACCCGCGACCAGCTCGAGCTAGCGCTCACCATGTTGAGTCGCTACGGCGGTAAGCTGGGAGATACGCTAGTCGGACTGGAAACCCTCAGCGCCATGCAGGTGTTCCGAGCGCTGCGGGAACAAGGGCGCGACCGCGTCGCCGACATCTGTACTTGGAGCCACGGCAGCATCGCCTTCTACCGAGGGACCGCCCCTGGGCATGTGCAATTCCCTCTGGATCTAGACCTAGCCGTCACCATGATGGCGGGCATCGTGCGTCGCATTTCTTCCGGGCTGCCTGTCGAACTCCCGGACGATCAGCTCCTGCTCAAACCCGGACCGCGATTTCCGAGCGCTCGGGATCGCCGAGAACGCGGGACAGCGCCCGCTAGCCTGCAGCAGATCCCAAGCCTCGCTCGCATGCACCTTTCGGTCGCCACCACTCGGAATGAACTGATCGAGGACGGCATCGCCGGACGCCGCCGAGTTTCGGAAAACGAAGCGAACTCCGCCATCGTCATCGGACATGCCTTGGGTTGGGTGGAATTTTAGACTGCATCGACGCGCCCTGGCGGCCCGCGCCCTTGCATCCCCCCGTCGGGGAGCTTATCGCTCGTATATGGCTGATCAAGTACGCGCATCCCACATTCTCCTCATGTACCAAGGCTCCGAACGGTCGACGGCGACACGCAGTCAGGAGGAGGCGAAAACCCTCATCAACGAGATCAACACGCAACTTGAGGGCGGCGCAGACTTCTCCGAGCTCGCCAAGAAACACTCGGATTGTCCCTCCGCTAAGTCCGGCGGTGACCTGGGCCCCTTCGGCCGCGGACAAATGGTCGGCGCCTTCGAGGAATCCGCCTTCGGTATGGACGTCGGCGGTCGCAGCGGCGTGATCGAGACGCCCTTCGGCTATCATCTAATCACCCGCACGGGATGAGCCAGCGGGCCTGGCCCGTCTGACCGAGCGAATGTGCACGGGGCAGTCCGCCTTGGCCCGGGCCCTAGCGGCTCCGCCGTCGCCGTTGCTTCAGCTGCAATAGCCGCGGCACCAAATTGCGAGCGACCGCCGTCGTACCTTTTACGCTGCCCTCTATTCGAAACGATGAGGCCCGCCCGTCCTCATCTGGGTAGACGAAGAGAGGAACCAGTTTCGAGCCGTAGCCCGCGGCTGCCAACGCGTCTCGATGCTCGCTGACATCGTACTCAACGAAGGTAAAGCCAGCGAGTTGCTGAGCCACCACTCCATCCACGACGGCTTGGTGGAAGTATCGACAGGGCTCACACCAGGATGCGCCCACGTAGACTAGTACATCCCGCTTCGGGTACTTGGCCGTTACCATTTGTAAATGGCTTGCGAGGGAGCTCTGTTGACCAGGCAACAAAAACGGCGGGGGACTGCTCGCGGGGGGAGATGCGCTCACTCCCCGGGCTTCCTCTCGACTGGCTGCGCCCGGGCTCCCTGACTGACACGCCAGCAGTCCTGCTCCCCAGACCCAGGCGACTCCCCAGACCCTCGCGACGCCATGCCGCTGCCTAGCCAAGCGAGACTCCACAGCTCCCCTCCTCGCTGAGAAAGCACCGACTCTGACGGCCGGATAGCTGAATCAGCTGCGGCTCCTCGACACGGCATCGATCCATGACCTGGGGACAACGTGTATGGAAGCGACAGCCACTGGGAGGATTGGCGGAACTCGGAACGTCACCTTCGAAGCTCACATCCAATCCGCGCCGGTCCGGATCAATGGACGGAATCGCGGAGAGCAGTCCTCGTGTGTAAGGGTGCTGGGGGTCCCGAAACAGCTCTTCGGCGCTGGCCTCTTCGACTACCTGCCCGAGGTACATGACACATACCCGTTTTGCGAGATATCGTACCACTGACAGATCGTGAGTGATGAATAGGTAGGCGAGGGCCAAGTCGCGCTGGAGCTCACTCAGTAGGTTCAGCACCTGAGCCTGAATCGATACATCCAACGCAGACACCGCTTCGTCCAGCACCAGCAATCTGGGCTCCACCGAGAGCGCCCGCGCGATACCGATGCGCTGGCGCTGACCTCCCGAGAACTCATGAGGGTAGCGTGACATATGGTCCGCCTTGAGCTGTACCCGTTCCAGCAGCTCGGCCACTCGCTCGGTGCGTTCCGCTTTGTCCCGGCCGATGCCGAAAGAGTCCATGCCCTCAGCGATGATATCCCGAACTCGCAAACGCGGGTTGAGTGAACTCATGGGATCCTGAAAGACCATTTGGGCCGTTCGACGTGCGTCCCTCAGCTCCTTCTTGGGAAGCTTTAACAGATCGCGCCCCTCGAAGAAGACGACACCTTCCCGGGGTTCGATCAATCTGAGCAGCGAGCGCCCGGCCGTAGTCTTGCCACATCCGCTCTCTCCCACTAGCGCCACCGTTTCACCAGCGTGCACGGTGATGTCGACTCCGTCCACCGCGCGAACATGCCCCACGGTTCTTTGAAACACACCGGATTTAATCGGGAACCAAGTGCGCAGTCCCTCCACTCGGAGCAGGGGCTCGCCGGGCGCTGTTTGACTGCTATCGCCGCTCATTCTGTCGCCTCCACCGCATGACAAGCCACATGGTGAGTGAGCGAAAGGCGTCGCCTCGCGGGTACTTCCGACTCGCAAATATCGAGCACCTCGGAACAGCGCGTACAAAAGCGGCAGCCACGGGGCCAATCCGCAGGCGCCGGGACCATGCCAGAAATTTCTGCTAGTGGCTCGCCGGGACGACCCAGACCCGGCATCGATCGAAGCAATCCGCGGGTGTACGGATGCCCAGGATTGGCCAGCACTTCGCGGCGATCGCCCTGCTCCACGATGCGGCCCGCGTACATCACGCTGATACGATCGGCGAGCTCGTTCACCACGCCCAGATCGTGAGTGATGAGCAGAACGGCCGTGTCGAGTTCCTGCTGCAACTGACGAAGCAGGGACAAGATTTGCGCCTGAATCGTTACATCTAGCGCCGTGGTCGGTTCGTCAGCGATGATCAGTTTTGGTCGCGTCGCCAGCGCCATCGCGATCATGATACGTTGCTTGAGCCCGCCGGAGAGGTGGTGCGGGTAGGCGTCAAGCCGCACCTCGGGATCGGGAATACGGACTTGTTTAAACAACTCCAAAGTCCTCGATCGCGCCGCTTTGACACTCACATCCTCATGAAGGCGAATGGCCTCGACCACTTGGTCGCCCACTCGAACGACCGGATTCAGGCTCGTCATGGGTTCCTGGAAGATCATGGACATTTCGTGTCCACGTACTTTCCTCATATCAGGCACGCTCAGGGACAGGATGTCTTTGCCATCGAGCAAGACGCTCCCGGACTCGATCGCACCAGGCTTCGGGACGAGCCGAAGCAACGACAAGGCACTAACGGATTTACCGCAGCCACTTTCGCCCACGAGCGCCATCACCTCACCCGGGCGAATGTTGAAGCTCACGCCGTCCACCACTCGGGCGCGTTCGCTCCCGCTGCCGGGGAAACTCGTCACCAGATCTTGCACCTCTAGTAGGAACTCACTCATGATCTTATGACTCTTTCCGCGTCCGCGGATCGAGGGCATCGCGTACGGCATCCCCCAGGAAGTTCACCGCCAACAGCAGACCGAACAGGCCCACTCCGGCCCCGCCAACATTCCACCACACCGCCGGATCCCGGCTGAGCTCGTCCTTGGCCTTAGCGATCATCAATCCCCAGCTCCCGTTCACGCCGATGCCCAGCCATGCCAGCACGGCCTCGGAGAGCACCAGTCCGGAAAACATCAGGACAAAGGTGATGACCACCAGGTGCATCAGATTCGGCAGGATGTGCCTCAGGATGATGGTCGTCTCGGATGCCCCCATCAGCCGCGCGGCATGAACATAATCCATCTCCCTAAGCTTCATGGTCTCCCCGCGGGCGATACGGCAAAATCCTACCCAACTCGTGACGGCGAGGGCGAAACACACGACCAGAGTGCTGCGACCCAGAGCCACCGTGATCGATATCAGCAGCAGTAACGTCGGAATGCTCGCCAAGGTGGACATAATGAAGAACACCACGTCGTCAATTCGTTTGCCGAAATATCCGGCGGGGATGCCAAACAAGAGCGCCAGTGGGATGGCAATGAGGCTCGTCAGTCCGCCGATTAACAGTGCCACCCGAGCGCCTTTGAGCGTCATCAAGAACACGTCGCCCCCAAGAATGTCGGTACCGAACAGATGGGATCCCGGGTGTTTGAGTGGCGAGTGATCGTAGAATTCGATATCCGCCAGCGGTGCCGAGTAGCTCTTCTCTTGCGCGTCGCCGAACAACCGCTCGAGCAGGGTCACCGCTTCATGCTGAGCCACAACGTCACTCCCGGTATCTACGTTGCCACGCCATGCCACGGAATCAAGCAGCGCCAATAACACGTACACGCACACCACCAGCACAGCTCCCGGCCGCCGCTTCCACACTTGTTGGACCGCCGCCCGCCAGATGTCGTGGCGAGAAACAGCCACAGCAATCCACGCGCCCCCTACCAAGAGCACTGCCACCACCAGATTGGAGACCATCCAGGATTCCATCACTCGAGCCTCACCCGGGGATCCACCAAGGTGTAGCTGATGTCCGTCGCAATCTGAGCGAGAATAAACAGCAGCGCAAAGATGTACACCATGACCCGCAAGACAGAAAAGTCGTTACCGGCGATGGCGTCGACCGTTATCGAACCCAAGCCCGGGATACCGAAGAAGGCTTCCAACAGCAGGGAGCCGGTAAACAAAAACGGGATGGCAACGACCACCCGCGTGAGGATGGGGATCATGGCGTTGCGCAACACATGGCGCAACATCACTCGCATCTCGCCGGCTCCTTTGGCCCGTGCGGTGCGTACGTAGTCGCGATTCACCTCTTCCACAAACACCGTCCGATAGAATCGCGTATCGCCCCCGAAGGAGCTCAACACTCCCACAGTGACCGGTAGCGCCAAGAAACGAAGCAATAGATTCCAGTTACCGTCAGCGATGACGTCGGTATCGAAGCCAGAGATGGGGAACCAGCGCAGCATCTTCGCGAACACAAACTGGGATCCGATAATGTAGATCAGTATCGAGACGCTCATCCCCAGCACGCAGAGGAACACTCCCATGGTGTCGATGTAGGTTTCGCGGAAGAACGCCACAAACAGCGCCAGCACCAAACCCAGCACCAAACCGCTGAGGAACATCGGAATCGTGAGGGCCAGGCTCGCCCCCATGCCGTCCCGAATGGTTGTGCCGATAGGCGAGTCGTTCAAGTCGCTATTACCGAACTCGAAGCTCAACAGGCTCACGTAATGGGCCTGCAGCAGGCTGCCTCCCGGCTTGGCTAGGGTTGGCCAGAGTGGTTTATCGTAGCCGTGTTTCGCCTTCCATTTTTCAATCTGGGCGCCCTGGGCTTTCTCGCCCAGGGCGCGACGAGCGACATCATCCGGGCGAGCCATCGCGAAAAAGATCACAAATATCAACAGCAACACGCCGAGCACAGTGAGCCCACCGTAGGCGAGTTTTCTCAGTACATAGGCCAGCATTACTGTCGCTCCTGGTAGAAGGTTCGGATACCGGGAGCGATGATAGCCAGCCCCATGAAGAGCAATAGGAACGCCGGCCAATAGATGGGCCGATTCCATTCCGTCCGACGCCGGCCGCGCTCGGCGGCGTCCAGGTCCCAATACTTGCTCACCGGCAGAGACAGCCCGGGCGCCTTCACGTTCTTTAGCCAGCCGTGTCGCAGCACGTAACTCTCTCGATGGTACAGCTCGATCCAGGGGCGTTCGTGCTCCAGTAAGGTGCGCATTTCCTTCATGATCTCCATACGCCGATCATCGTTTTCCCGTGTGGCCATTTTCAGGAAGAGCTCGTCGTACTTGGCGTTAGAAAAATTCGCGGTGTTGGGTCCGCCACTCTTCTTTCGGCTCATCTTTGACCAAAGCAAGAACATGAAGTTTTCCGGATCGGGATAATCCGCTACCCAACCCCACTGAAAAATCTGAAATGCCCCCTCCCGCATCTTCTTTTGGAAGCGGTTGTAGTCAGTGGCGGATACTTCCACTGAGATGCCAAGCTGACGCCACGCTTTGACGAAAAACTTGAATCGCGCACCACCATCTGGACTCGTGTCTGATGTATCGAAGCTCAGTCGCAGGGGCTTATTCGTCTTGGGATCGATCCCGCCAGGGTAGCCCGCCTCCACCATCAGGGCCTGCGCGCGCTTGAGGTCCACCGTACGAAAGGGGTTCTTGTATTCGGCGTCGTAGCCAAAAATACCCGGTGGCAACGGCGACTGAGCGGGGATCCCGCGACCATTGGTGAACACCCGAGTGTATTCCAGCACGTCCACCATCAAGCTCATTGCCTGCCTCAGTGCACGAGACCGCGCGCCTTTGGCAGAGCCCACAACGGGGTCATCCATGTTGAAGCCGAGATAGAAGATGTCGCTCTTCGCAGACTTCTCCAGCTTCATTCCCCGGGCAGACATCTCCTCGCTGAGCGCGTCCCCACGCACCAGCTGGTCGAAGCTCTCTTTCACGATTCCGCTCGAATCGTAGTAACCCTGCAAAAATTTCCCGAACGCCGGAATCGACTCTTTGTCCCGCACGGTAACAATGCGCTCAATAAAGGGAAGCGGCTTACCTACGTACTCCGCCGGGAGCAGGCCATGTGCCTCGTCTCCGGGGGCGCCACTGGTGGGATAAACCGCGCCGGCTGCTTTCCACTCCGGATGTTTGACTCCGTACCAATTGAGATTTTTTTCGAGAACGTAGCGACTCTCTTTTGCGTACTCCGACAGGTAATACGGGCCTGAGCCGACCGGATGGTCCTTGAAGTGGTCACGCCCCTCCTTGCCGTCGTAGTGCTGCACGGCTTCCCACGGAACCGGCGCGCTAAAATGCATCGCGAGCCATTCGAGGATTTGCGGGTAGGGCCGCGCCAACACCAGTTCAAAATGGTGGGGCCCTTCGCTGACCACACCACTGATGCCTCCCACGGCCCGATACTGTTCACGGGGGGGCAGCTTGCGGAACGCAGGATCGCGCTTCCGACGCTCGGCCAAAGCTTTGGCGAATTCTGCGAAGCCTTTCAGATTGGCGAAGGATTGAAAAACGGGACTGTTTACAAGGGGATCGGCCAGGCGCTGAAACGCGAACACCAAGTCGCCAGCCAAGACCTGACGGGTCGCCCCGCCTCCGTAGGCAGCGAAACACGGATCGTCCTGATAGAGCATCTCGCCGCGGAGCTCGAAGCCATAGCGAATCGTCCCATCGTCCAGCACCTCCGCGGTGGGGACCTCCTTAGCGATGCCACCGATCAGTTGGTAGGGGCGCTTGAGATAGTGGTACTCTAACAGAGTATCGTAAACCCGACCCAGAATCGCTGTGGCGCTCGTGGTGTAGGCGTAGGCGGGGTCCAGATTCTTCGGCGCTTCCTCAAAAGAGCGATACAGGATCTTGGTGTCGCTATCTTCCTCGGGATAGGGGCTGTTGGAGCATCCGAAACAGGCGAAGGCGACGAGGCCCAGCAAGGAGCGCCACGCCATAGCCTGGCAGCGCCGGCTCAAGTCGCTGCCAGAGCCGCTACCGGTGGTGAGGGATTCCGCTAGGCGCGCCATGCCGGCTGGAGAATACGCAATAAACGGGCAACCGGGGCCAAGGATCTCGGCAGTTCCGGACGACGGTCCGCATGGTCGGTTCGCTGCCTAGGGTGCGGGCAGACGCCCAGCCGCCAACCGAGTAGGTTCGAGCCGCCATGCCCTCCGAGCTCAATCTCCGCACGCTTCTGCTGGGCTTGGTCCTCGCCGTCGTGATGGGCGCGGCCAATGTCTACGTTGGCCTGACCGCGGGCATGACCGTTTCCGCCTCTATTCCGGCGGCAGTCATGGCTCTGGTGGTGCTTCGGGGTCTGTTTGGATCGTCGAATATTCTGGAAGCCAACCAAGTCCAGACCGCAGCCTCAGCCGGTGAATCCCTGGCTGCTGGCATCATCTTCACGATGCCGGCCCTCGTGATGATCGGATTTTGGACCGAGTTCGACTACCAGACGGTCACGCTCATCGCCTTCGCCGGCGGACTCCTAGGCGTTCTGCTCATGATCCCCATGCGCCGCGTCTTCATCGTCGGCAACGAAGAGCTACCCTATCCCGAGGGGGTCGCGTGCGCGGCGGTGCTCAGGGCCGGCGACAGCACAGACTCTCGAGTCGCAGTCAAAGGCTTGCTCAGCGGCGCGGGACTGGGCGCCTTGATCAAGATCCTCGGAGGCTGGCTGCACGCGATCGCACACTCTCTAGAAGGCGCCACCTGGCTCGGAGCTCGAGTGGTGTATCTTGGCGGCGACGTCTCCCCGATGTTGGTGGCGGTGGGCTTCATTGTCCGACTCAACGTCGCGATTCTCATTTTCATTGGCGGCGCCATGGCGTGGTTGATCGGCATTCCCCTGTTGGAAGCCCAGCCCGGAACCCCAGCGCTGGAGCAAGCGTGGAGCCTCTGGTCGACCAAAATCCGCTACGTCGGAGTCGGCGCCATGGTGGTCGGTGGCGTGCATTCGATTTTCGCGGTCCGCAGCGGCCTGGCAGCCGCCATCCGCGAATTGCGAGGTCGCAACGCCGATTCCGGAGACCCAGGGGACCGAGAGGACATCTTGCCTTCTACGATCTTGGCCGCCGGCGGTGGGGCTCTGTGGATCAGTGCCTGGCTGTACTGGGGCTTCACTGGCTCCCTCGTCGCCGCGGGCATCGCCACCATCTGCCTCATCGTCATGAGCTTCCTGTTTAGCGCTGTTGCCAGCTACATCGTCGGACTCGTCGGGAACTCCAACAGCCCGGTCTCCGGCATGACGATCACAGCCGTATTGTTTACGGGCGGCGTACTGAGTGTACTGGGGTTTGCCGGAATGCAGGGCATGGTCGCCACCCTCGGCGTCGCCGCCATCGTGTGTTGCGTCGCGTGTACATCCGGGGACGTCTGCAACGATCTCAAGACAGGTCAGATCGTCGGCGCCCAACCGCGACAACAACAAATCATGCAAATTGCCGGGGTCGCCATCGCGTCCTTGGTGATGGCTCCCGTGCTCACCCTCCTGCACCACGGCACCGAGGGAGGGATCGGAGGACGGCACCTGCCGGCACCCCAAGCCAACCTATTCGCGAACCTGGTGCGCGGGATCTTCGGCGACGGAGAGTTACCCAAAGATCTGCTCGCCGTGGGGGCGATGATTGGCATCGCGGTGCTCATATGCGATTCGTTCCTCAAGAAATCTGGCAGCCAATTTCGCGCCCACATCATGCCCATCGCCGTGGGCATGTACTTGCCCTTTGGCCTCGCGCCACCAATCCTGCTCGGCGGCTTCATCGCCGAACGGATCTCCAATCGGGTGTCGAAGCAGGGCGCCGGCTCCCCCGATCAGGTCAATGCCGCTCTGGAACGCGGTGTGCTGTTTTCTTCGGGGGTGATCGCCGGAGAGTCGCTGGTCGGCATCGCATTAGCCTGCCTCGCGGTGCTCGGACTCAAGGGGCCCAATCTCGGCATGAGCTATGGCGTCAGCACCGCCCTCACCGCAGCCGCCGCGGTTGGAATCATCGTCTGTTTCTACCAAGCATCGCGACCCAAAACGGCCTAAGCCATCGCGAGAGCCCACGGCATCGCCAGTGCGCCGCCCCCCTCTTGACCAGAAGTGGTATAAGCTCGCCGCACTATGTCGGCTCCCCCTACCAGCGTTCTGATATCCGGAGCCGGAGTCGCGGGGCTGACCCTGGCGTATTGGCTGCATCAACGCGGCTTTGCCGTCACCGTCGTGGAGAAAGCCGCGGCTCTGCGCCGGGGTGGCTACATGATCGACTTTTGGGGAGCGGGTTTCGACGTCGCCGAAAAAATGGGGCTGCTCGACGAGCTGCTGGCCCATCACATCGACATGGCCGAACTCACATTCGTGAACGAAGCCGACGAACGAGTCGGGGGATTCAACGTGCCCCGTCTGCGCATGGCCGTTAGTTTTCGGCACTACAACATCTTACGTTCCGCTCTCGCCGCCGTGTTGTACCGACGTGTCAAAGACAACGTCGAGATCCTATTTGACACGTCAATCGAAAATTTGAACGGCTCAGATGCTGGGGTGACAGCCACGCTCAGCGATGGGAAATCTCTCGGCTTCGACTTCTGCATCGGCGCGGACGGACTGCACTCCCACGTCCGAAACTTGTGTTTCGGCGAAGACTCCGACGTGGAACATTTCTTAGGTTATTACACCGCTTCATTCACCTACCGCGGGAGTCAGAGCGAGGTGGATGGCATCCGCATGTTCACGGTACCTGGCAAACAAGCAGCGATATACCCAGTCGGAAAGAATACCCGCGCCGCATTTTTTCTCTTCGAAAGTGAAGAGCTGAACGTGGAAACCTGCGGCGGTCCTGAAGCTTTACTGCGACGCGAGTTCGGTGACCTGGGCTGGCGCTGTCCGGAGTTGCTGGAAAACATGGACTCCGCCAACGACTACTACTTCGATGCGGTGAGCCAGATCCGCATGCCGAAATGGAGTCAGGGTAGGATCGGCCTGGTGGGGGATGCCTGTCAGTCCGTGTCACTCGTAGGGGGCCAAGGCGCGGCGCTCGCTATGGCGGGAGCCTACATACTGGCTCAAGAGCTCGCTCGCGACGACGGCGCTAGCGGGGGCGGGCAAGCGGAATCCCTCGTGCGATACGAGAGCGCTCTGCGACCCGAGATTGAACGGAAGCAGCGCATGGCAGAGGGATTTGCCAAGTCCTTCGTGCCCAAGACACCACTCAGTCTATGGACGCGCAACAAGCTGTCCAACGCCGTCATGCTCCCCGGAGTGTCGAAATGGTTTATAAAACGATACATGGCCGACAATCTTAAACTCGACTTTGGCAACGCCTGACCCTGCGTCAGCCGCGGCGGCGTTCGTAGCTCACAGGGCGTGTCCGTCCACTCGCATCTGAAACAAGAAGTAGGGCGGCAGGCAGGCACCGCCACCGTCCGCTAGCCGCGCACAAATGTAATCTTCCCGACACGGGTGGTGAGGATCGCAAGCTCGAAGGGCGCCCGGTCGAGTCTTCTCGGTAATACATTCGGGAAACGGTGCGCCCGATGCCAGACAGTGATTGAACGGTCCGAGCTCGGCTATTTCTCCGCAGACAGCTCCCACGGGCAAATCAGTGCACGCCCCCGAGCACATACCCCCGGGAAATCCGACGGCGTTCGATTCACAAACACCCGCGTCCGCGCAGGGAAGGCTTCGATCCAATCGCGAGTAGTCTCGGTGCACATTCCGGTTCGCGCTCGGAATGCCAAACTCGCAGGGATCGCCAAAACTCGGCCCTGTCGCAGGGATGCAGATCCCAAAAAAGTCGTCCATATAAGGCTCACAACGCAGCCCGTCGCCACAGGTCCATTTTTGGTTATCCACGGCGTCTGGCAACGCACAGGGATCGCCCACGGCACCCTCTGTGTGGGCCCGCTCCGCTGGCGGCCGCATGCGCGGCGGTGTCTCGCCGTCGAGTCGTGCTCTCAAATAGCGAGCCCGCCGATCCAAATCATCGTGAAAGTGCACCGACATGGGGACTCGAATGGCGTCCACTGCCTGACTCGCCGGGTCGATGCCCAACAGATGAAAACCGGCGATGCTACGGCTCTGGTGACAGCCCTGACAGCTGAGGCCATCCAAACGACGCAGGACCCCGCGGCTGCTCGTGAATGTCTCGTAGGGCTTGCCTATGGGCGCGCTGACATCCAGCTTGGCAAAACGTTTTCCGAGGGCGCTGGTGAACGGGCGATTGCCCAATCGGGCCAAGCCGTGGGGGGCCACCGATATCGCCCGGTGGGCTAAATACTCCGTAGGGATCTGAATATCGCCTTGGTCGATCTTTCGAAGCTGCTCGGGCTCGGACAACCACTTGGCGAGCTCCCGCGCCAGAGCAGGATTTCCCCGGAGCTTCGCCTCGTTGGGCGTATTCTCCAGCGGCACGGGCGCGTAGCTACCCGCCTCGAACACTCGCAAAGTGTACTCCGCGTGACCCGCCAGGTTCGGGCGCACCGTCGACGGCCAACGAACGCTCTGAAAATTCACCTCCACGGCTTTCAGCTGCGTCGCCAGCGGGTTCTGGCCAAAGGGACCGTCTGGACCCATCAGCCACGACTGCCGTGACGCGTCGCCCAGCTCGCCTGGGTAAGCCAGCTTCCGGACAACCGTCTGGCAGCCGGAATCTTTTAGAATCCAGTGCACGACGTTCACTGTCATGGGCAAGCGAGAACGAACGCCACCAGCTTGTTCGCGGGTGTCGTAGGCTAAGCGATAAAGAAATCGCAGCTCGCCGCAGTAGCGAGAATCGAAGGCCTCGCGGTCGAGGCGATTGACGACCGCTACCAATTCGAAATGCGAGTGGGGCGACGAAAGCCAATTCACGTCAAATTGACGATGAGCGAACCGCATTCCGACGCCGGCATGGGGATCGCGAGCCCGGTCCGCGCCGAGATCCTCGGCGATGGTGGCGAGCACTCGCTGGTAGTCAGCATTTTTCATGAGCTCGGCCGCTCGACGCGCCGGCTCGCCAAATCCTGTACTGCCGAGATCGTATCCAGCAGCTTCCAGTGCCGAGAGCAGCGGCGGCGCCACCACAAGAACAAGCGGATCCCGGGGCGGGGTCGGTTGGGGGGCCTCAGCCTCCGCCGCTGGCTCGGGAACTGGCTTCGTAGGGCCGGGTTCGCGCGGGCGGGACGCGCTTGGCTTCGCTGGGGAGCAAGCCAGCGGCACAGCCAACAAAGCCCAGCTCAAGGAAACCCAGCTCAAGGAAACCCAGTGCCATCGCCCCGACCTTCTGCTGCGGACGCGGGGAACGGACGTATCGAACCAATGCCTACACTTCATGAACTTTCCTATCCCGAGGACCGCTGGACGGGACCTCGGGGGCATGGTGCCTCACGTCGGGTAAACTTCAAGCGCCGTCTCCCTTAGCTCAAGACCAGCCCATGCGGCTGCCCAACCAGGGCAAAACTCCCCAAATCCAGCCTCCTGCCCTCGCCGGATGAATCGGCGGGCACCCCTGCCCTTACTGCCCCGCTCTCGACCAAGCTGGATTAGGATTGGATTCTCGCGCCGGCTCCCCAACCCGTCGGCGCCCCTCCCCCATGTCCGATATTGAACGAATGACGCCCCCGGCTCTTAGGAAGTATAGTCCCGGTCTAGCGGGCGCTCTTCTCGCCGTCAGTTTGAGCTGTTGCCTGCTCAGCCCCGCCCCCGCCTTGGCCGCCGGAGCGGCCGTCGGGAAAGCGACCTACCAACAAAAAAACCAGGCCAAGAAACACTATCGCTCAGCGATGAAAGATTTCGAGGGCGAGCGCTACGAGAAGGCCCTCAAGGGGTTTCACGCATCTTACGACGCCGTGGCGAGCCCTAACTCCCACCTCATGATCGCCCGCGTGCAGATCAAGATGGGGGATCTGCTCGAAGCCCACGCCGAGTTGCTACTGGTCATCGATGAGGCAGCGGACGCCGCCAAAATAGCGAAAAAATACGCCAAGACGCTCGAAGCCGCGAATCACGAGTTCGATGAGTTGAAAGCCAAAATCGCCATCGTCAAACCTAGCGTCGGCGTCGAACTACAACTCGACGACGAAACGATCGAGTCGGCGGATTGGGGCAAGGCACGGGTCGTCAGTCCCGGCTCCCACACCTACACGCTCCGAACGGATGACGGCCGGGAAACGCGAATCAGTTTCGAAGCGAAAGCAGGATCGGAAACCTTGACGCATCTGTCGGTACCCAAGCCGAATGCCGAGACCGTGGTCGCCGCACCGAATAGTGACAACACCCCTCCTCACGCGGAGCTCAAGACCCTGAGCTACATCAGCGCTGGAGTCGGCGTTGCGGGCCTCGCCACCTTCGGAATCTTTGGCTACATGAACAATCAAGTATCCGACGACCTAGAAAGCAGCTGCCCCGGCAGGCGTTGTCAGGGCCATCAATGGGAAGACGCGGAGGACGGTCGCTTGTACCAAACCGTCGCTAACGTGGGTCTCGGTGTCGGTCTCATCGGCATCGGCACGGCCACCGTGCTCTGGTTCCGCCACAACGGCTCGGCTAGCGCAAGCCTAACTACCAATCCAAAGTCGGACAAAGCGAAAGACCATGACATGCCGAGTATTGCCTTCGGGCCCCGCTCGGTTTCCGTCTGGGGGCAATTCTGATGAAACGAATTAGCGTTCGAATCGGGTTCGGTGTGGTCGCTCTCAGCTGGGTCGCCCTGGCGTTGGGCGCGTGCACCAATGACTACAGCCAATATAGTTTCCTCGACGGAGATGCGTCGCCGCGCACTACCGACGGTGGAGGCACAGGCGGCACAGCCGCTAGTGGTACGAGTACCGGCGGCACCAGCAGCGGCGGCACTAGCAGCGGGGGTAGCGGGGGTAGCGCGCGTAGCGACACGGGAGCCAGCCAGGTAGAAGACAGCGGCACTCCCCCGGGCGGCGGCAACGCTGGCCGTTAGCGAGATAGCGGCTAGCGTTGCCGCC
>SPKZ01016148.1_pt1 | contig 29071 bp, 40 predicted proteins | sample 2456571 | NCBI WGS metagenome assembly SPKZ01 (sample SAMN11192286, study PRJNA482655) | marine metagenome | biome: ENVO:00000447; feature: ENVO:00000244|ENVO:00000211|ENVO:00000569|ENVO:00002023; material: ENVO:00002151; isolation source: ocean water from marine abyssalpelagic zone ... | reverse complement strand
CATGCGTAAGGCTGTAGAACTCGCTCAAGATAGAGGACTAGATGTCATCTATACGTTACACGATGCCGTATATATCGAGTTCGATTTTGAAGATGCTGAAAGGTCAATACAACTTTTAGAAAGAAGTATGCGTGAGGCTTGTATGTGGTACTTCAAAGGCGAACAACAACAATGGGCTTCTAGGATTAGATTAGACGCTGACGTCTGGGGTAGCGGCGCTACATCCCTAAATATCCAGTTTGTAAAAACACAAGAACGATATATAGATGAGCGCTCCGTAAAGGAGTACGAATTTTTTAAGGAGTATTTATGAAAGTAATGATTGATTTAGAAACACTAGACACTGAGCCGACGGCTAAAGTTTTAGAGATTGGTTGGTGTATATTCGACGAAGAGATACAAGTACCAAAAAGTTTTATCGTCCCACTAAAACTACAAGAAGGTAGGACTATAAGTGGTGACACTCTTAACTGGCATTTAGATAATAATAATGGTAGAGAACTTATCGAACAAGCCGACGCTAAACCAGTAGACCTCGATCTACTGTCTGTACAATTCGCAGAACTAGCCGCCGCTATTAAACATGCGGACGAGCTTTGGTGTTATGGCGCTAGTTTTGATTTTCCAATCCTAAAAAACCTTTTAAAAGATTTAAGCCCTAAGTATGTGGAAGGATGGGATTTTAGAAAGGAAAGATGTTTAAGGACATGGTGCGCCTTGAATAATAAGAAACTACTTAGTAAAAATACTCACCGAGCTAAAGAAGACATTATAAATCAGGCTAATACGCTAATACAAGCATCTCAGCCACTACAATAAGGAGCTATCATGGCATTTCAAAGTTTAAACTCACCGATCAAATTTCTAGGCGGCTACATGGAAGCCGACAAGGTTACACCTAAATACGCTGAAGGCGATATCCTCGCTGAAGGTACTTTTATCGGTTCATTCAAAAATAAATTCAACGAAGACAAACCGCACATCATGCTTAGGCTAGAAGACCAAAGTAGAGTCGTCGTCAACACCGCTGGACATCTGCACTATATGTTTTATGGTGACGATTCTCAAGTTGGTAAAGGCGACTATGTAAGAATTACTTACCAAGGCTACGAATTACTTGAAAAAGGTAAGATGGCTGGTAAGCACGCACATAGGTTTGAAGTAGCTATCGACCCAGATAGATACGATATTATTAAACCTAAGCAGTCTTTAGAAGATAAAAAAGCTTATATTGAAGATCAAAACCTTAGTAACTTTGACCCTACTAAGGAATAGATAATGGAAGCCTCTGAAACGAGGCTTTCTTATTCTTCAGCATCGACTCTAGCTTCGTGTGAGCAAAAATACTTTCATTACAAAGTAGCTAAAACACAGCCGGACCTCGATGCTGACGTGGATACTAAAGCCTTTATGGTTGGTAAAGCATTTCATCACGTCCTTGAAATGAATAACCACACCAAAGATAATATTTATAATTTAGTACTGGACGCACAAAGCCTTTTTGATCTAACAGATCAAGAAGCCTTTCAAGTTCATGCTATGGTTCACAACTACTTAAGACTACATTTAGCTAGTGGTTACGAGGTCGTTAAGTGTGAGTATGCTATCAACGACGGTGACTTTTTCATAGGTTACGTTGATGCTGTCATGAAAGACGATCAGGATAACTGGTACATCTGCGACTTAAAAACCGCTAGTAGGTTAGCGCCTGATTTAGCACAGAGAATGTCTAAGGATACTCAGCTTAATCTATACAGTGCTTATCGTGGAATGATTGCAGACGATTTAGACTTAGATGTCTCTAAGTTTAAGGGCTGTCTGTATAGAGTTACGACTAAAGCTAAGATTAAGTTAGGTAAGAATGAATCCCCTCAAGACTACATTAAAAGAGTGTTCGATAGAGTCGACACTGTAGAAGTGTACGTTAAGTTAGAGGATATGGACCCTGAAGGGTTTATCGAAAGACATAGGGATGCGCACGCTAGATCACTAGAGCTTAGAGCGGGTGTAGAACCTAAGAAAAACTTTAAAGCTTGTTACGATTACTTTAAGCCGTGCGAGTACTATTCTCAGTGCCACGGTAAGATGTTTAGTGAAGCTGATACAATGAGTGAGGTAAGACGTTATGAAGATTTTTAATTGGTTTATTCCAAAGACTACAAGTTCAGAGCGAGCTAAGTTAATGGCTGAGATTACGGTGACACATCCTGAGTTAGAGGGTTTACGAGAAGCTATTAACTCTGTAGGCGGCAAAGTAAAAGAGTTAAATAATGAGCATCTATCAACTATTCATCAAATAGAACTGCACGTAGTAGAACATTTGATGTTTACTAAGATGATTAATCGTTTCATCGTTTTAAATTCTATAGTTTTATTGGTGCTTTTACTTGTCGACTAATTTTAACTACACATTATTTGAACATCAAAAGCGTGGTGTAGCTTATGCTATAAAGTATAGATACACTATGAACTGTGATGAGATGGGTTTAGGTAAAACGATTACGGCTTTAGCGGCTGTCAATGCGGTCGACGCCGCTAAGGTCTTAGTCGTTGTACCAGCCTTTCTAAAACCTAACTGGAAAAGAGAAATTGAAAATGCCTTTGGCAGTTTTGATAAGGATAGATTTACAGTAGTAAGTTACGGAAGCGTAAAGAAGATTAACAGTCTTCACTTTGACTTTGTGATCGCTGACGAAGCTCACTACTTAAAGAATCCAAAGGCGGCGAGGACTAAAGCATTTTACTCCTTAGTTCAATCATCCAAGCCTCGCCGTCTTTTACTCTTAACTGGTACGCCCATCATGAATCGTATCCCTGAGTTCTTTACGTTATTAAAGATTACTAGTCTTGCTGGGACTTCTAAGCCTTTACGTTATGACTACTGGGGATTTTCTCATAGGTTTAGTAATGCGATTGAGATACCTACGCCCTATGGGACTGCTACAAAGTTCGAGGGTGTTAGGAATGTAGAGGAGTTAAAGTCTCTACTAGTTGGTAAGTATATTAGGCGTACTAACGACGCTGTAGATTTACCTGAGTTGGTAGAGAAACACTTCATAGCTAACATGAGACAGACCGCTGAACAAGAAGCCATGTACGAAGATTTAGTCGAAGGTGTCGGAGGCGTTGGACACTTTATGACTAAGAAGAAGTTAATGGCTATGTCTAAAGTTAAGCTTACGGTTAACTACGTGAAAGAAATGCTAGAACAAGGTGAACAAGTTGTAGTATTTAGCGATCACGTAGACCCAGTACATTTAATATCAGATGAGCTGGGCGAGGGCGTTGTAGCTATAAATGGCGATATGCATGTTGATGCTAGAGGACACTTTGTAGAGAAGTTTCAAGCTGGCGAGATAAAATGTATTGTAGCTACGATAGGTTCGTTAGGCGTCGGTGTGACTTTGAATAAAGCCCGCCATTTAGTCTTTAACGATTACCCTTTTGTACCGGCTGATTTAGACCAAGCAGTTAAGCGGATACACAGGATTGGACAAGATAGAACGTGTTTTATTCATTACGTTTTATGTAATGATATGGACGCTAATATCTTAAAGATCATTAAGAACAAACGAACAACAATACAGAAGGTTATATGAAATGGTTAGATTACTATATGACAAAGGTGATGAATAATGAAACAAAGATGGAAGATAAAAGAAGGCGTACAGCTGGAGGATATTCAAATGTTACATCCAAACTTATTAATTATGTTCGGAACCGTATTAAACTTTGCGGCTCAGAGAAACTTACCAGTAACAATAACGAGCTTAATACACGACCGAGCTGGCGTGGCATCCAAATCATCCACGCACGAAGACGGAAGAGCCTTAGACTTGAGAGTGAGGGGCTGGAGAGAAAAAGACTGTAGAGACCTAGTAAAGATACTAGAGCTTGAACATGAACATATTGGTGCTATTAGTGCTAAAGACTTTAAGAGTAGACCCGCTGTATACGGTGATGAAAGACATAGAGATCATATACATTTACAAGTTAGACCTTAGTATATATATAGATAAAGTGGGAACGGTATTAAAGTCACTAAGGCAGTCTCGTAAGTTTACCAATCCATAGACAGCGTCGAATGTCTAATCTCTAGAGTCGACCCAAAAGTCATGAGTTTCTTTAAGGGTCGGCTTTATCTCTTCTAACCAATCATTTAAACCAAAACAAACCATATTATCTGCTTCGCTTATGTCAAAGTTAACTGGTCGATCTACCCACTCTCCTACGATATTTCTTTCTAATCTATAGTTAAGGTTCCTATCACCACATCTAGCTATCATTTCTTTTGTATTGATTACACAACTATATACTGGGTCTTCGACGTTAGGCGCATTACAACTAAACATCGTCCACAGCATCATTCCAATCGCTAATATCTTGAGCATTGATTACCTTCCTATATATTTTTTTACCTTCGTGAATTTCTAGTACATATCCTACTCTACGAAATGCGGGTTCTAATACCTTTTCGTCAGCATACTCTACCACTTCTTCTACAACGAACTTAACGAGCCAGCCTCTAAAACCCGTAGATGACCAAGCCAACTTTTTAAGTACGAACTTAACGCCTTCTTTGTTGAGTAAATTTATAAAGGCGCTACTAAGAGCGCCCTTATGATTATGCCAAATTGTTTTAAATCTAGACATTATCCCTCTTTCTTATCGATACCGTCGATTAGGTCGTTAAGGAAGTTAGTCATAGTAGCCAGAATCATATCGTCGTACTTGTTGTCCGTAGCTTTAACGAAAGCTTTAAGAACTTCAAAGCCTACTTCAGCGATATCTTCAGCGAACTCTAAAAGGTGTGTTTTACCTTTTTCTTCTAATACTTTTTCTACTTCTTTTTTAAACATTTCTTTGTTGTACATATAAACTCCTATAAGTTAATCAAGATAAAGTAGTTTACCTTGTATGATTTTGGTTTAAAGTCCCCTCCGTCTGTAGACGTTAAACCTACATCCGGTTCAGCTATTTGAGGGAAGTCACCTCTTAAGTTGTAGTTAAAATCTCTTTCATTTTGAGGATTAGAGGGGTTAATAATTCTAGTACGTGATGCAAAGTTTTGTAGGTCTATACCGTTTGATTGTTGTTGGTTAGCTATAAAGTGGTTGTGTTGTGCGTTTTGCCCTTCTTCAAAAGCTCCACCGTTTACGGTACTACTATTAGTAGATCGTAAAAAGGCTTCGTTGCCTACCATATCTGGAAGGGTAGTTTGTCCAGTTAAAGCGTTAAGGTCACTTCCTACGATAGACTGTCCAGTCATCCTAACCCATCCGTCACCGTTTAAACTTCTAAACTGGGATTCAGTTAATAGAGAAGTTCTAATACTACCAAGTTGAGTACTCCTCTTAGTAATTAGCGAGTTTATGTTGCCGCCTAACTTTCGGTACACATCTTTACTTACTGATCTCCTATACTCAGCTTCTTCTATTTGTATCTTTGTTTCGTTAGCAGTTATATCTGTCATGTCGGTAAGTTATTTATCTTTATGAAAAAGTTCATCTGATAGTTAGTAGGTCGGGCTTCTGAACTACCCACATTACTAGTTAAACCAGCGTCAGGCTCTAAATTACTAACTATACTCTCAGATGAGATTTCGTAGTTTTGCTCACCAAACCCCGTTAATTTTTTAGCGGCTGAGTTAGTAGGGGCTATAGCCGCTGAACTACCTAGATCGACCGTTATGTCATTAAAGACAAAGTGACGGTGAGCCTTGTTTTGGTCCGTTTCGAAGTCGCCTATATTAGAGTCACTGTCTGTTTGTCTAAAGAAGGCTTTGTTACCTGTAGCATTAGGTAGAATATTTATACCTGTTAAAATACTAAGGTCACTACCGGCTATATTTTGACCAGACATAATAACCCAGTTATTACCGTTTAACGCTTGAAATTGAGCTTGGGTTAATATTGATTGCTGAATGTCACCGATTGATGTCACTGAGTTATCAAGAAGAAAGTTAACACTTCCTCCAATCTTAGTGGTCGTAGACTCACTAACGGCACTACCGTTTTGAGTTTCCTCTATTTGTATCTTCTGTGGTGAGCTGGGTATATCTGTCATATCATATAAACCTATAAGGGATTTCCTCGTCTGAGACAAACCCGATTAAATCTACTGTATATGTATTATCTGGAGTAAAACCTAAGTCATCCCTAACTGTAATAGTATTACCTACTACACTTAGGACGGTCGTCTCATTACTGAAGGAGCTGTAGTCTGTCTTCCTTAATACTACAATAGCGTCTTGATAAAATAGTCCCACATCGCCAGCCGATACGTCAAATGATATCGAATTGACACCAGATACTACAGCGGCGCTGGGGTTCATGCTAGGATGTAATAATTTATATATGTCTGTCGATTCATCATAGTCAGGCATGTTGACGATATAGTCCGCTGGAGGAGCTGAACTAAGTGGCGGGTCTACTAACATTCTATTAGCTACTACGCTGTCAAAGCCTATTAATGTAACTGTCTCATCAAAGTCTGTGTAGTTAGGTGAGTGTATACGCACTGGCTCACCTATAAATTCATTCCACTTCGTAGCTTGATTCTCTGTTATACCGTCTACGATTGGCTGAATATCTAATGTTGTAGTAGTTGCAGTTACTACTCTACTAGACGGACCGACTACACCATATCTACCGTCTAGGGCTAATGCAGTATCCGTTAATTCTAACGTAACACGCCCGCCTGTGACGTCTAAGCTTTTATTTGTAACTTCTAAAAGCCTAGGGGAGTACTCTTCTCTAGAGTTAGTTTTAGAGTCAAACATATTTAAACCAGTTCCGTCGAAAATAACGATATCTCCTACTTCGCTGTTAAAGCCTTGACCATATGTTACTTCCATTTTAAATGATTCAGCCCCGAACCTATAGCGGTCAATGAATCTTCTAGATTGTATATCGATAAAGTTACTAGCGTTTCTTCTGAAGCCTTTAGCTTCTATGCTTAGTTGCTTCTCTCCTACAGGGATACGATTAAGGCTGTTACCACTGATTAGTCGGTTAGTTCTTTGTAGTTTTTCTTCGATAGAGAAGTCGTCGAACTTATATTCGATTGTATTATAGAACTTATTATTAGTGTTTCTTTTGATCTCGATAGCGTTTGGATTTACTACGTCGTTAGATGTGATAGTCTTTGTACCAATCTCAGCTAGAGGAGGTGACGTGTATGTAATCGATATACGACCCTTTCTAGGTACACTAATCGCTCCAATAGGGAATAAGATATCAATGTCGAGTAACTCTTTTAGGTTTACGGTGTCTCTTAAGTAGATATCAATTGGGGGAAAGCTACCTCCAAATAAGGCATTAATTTTTTCAAATTGTTCAACGTCTATTTGACGTGTACTAAACCCGCCGCCGAAGCTATATTTCTTAAACTTAGATGTAAAAGTAGCTGACGTCTGATTAAGATCGACGCCTAAATCGGTGTCGATGAGTACTGCACTAAAGCCGTTACCAATTTCAAAGCCCGTGATATGTGCATTGGTTATCTTACTAGGTATAGTTATTAAATCTCCTTCGACTAACCCTTGATTTTCTTGGATGTTAAAGTCGTTGAAGATGATTCTATTATTGATAATTTCGTTAACTACTTCGGTTCTAGGGTTTATCTCATCGCCTGATAGCATAAGGTTTAGAGCTAAATCTATTGGAGCGCCTTGTAGTCTATAGAAGGACTCTACTTCTTCTTCATTATCGTGAGGTGAGATAAAGGTACCTAGTCTACCTCTAACACAGTTAATGAAGTTACTACCAGATATACCGCCTACTTCTATGATCTCGTCTTCAATTTGAATGTATGAAGTTAAGTCAGTCTCACTTAACGTAAAATTAGCTGTAGAAGTAACGGGTATAGTAGTTTGACTAGCATCAATCGCACTGGTTAATTCGCTAGTATATCTAGGTAAAATCGACTGTCTTTTTAAGTTATCTGGATGTGATACGATGATGTTTACTAAGCCTGTTTTAGTGTTGAAGTCTGTGATATTCCCGCTAAAGATACGTACACTATCTTCGGGATGTGCACCGCCTTGGAACCCTAGGGATACTACAGCCTCACGGCTTAAGATGTCTTCTATGATATTACCGCTCGCCATTTCGTTAGAAACGAAGTTATCTTTATCGACTAGAGCGATCTTCATAGTTGATACGGATGAAGCCACTGATTTATCTATTTGAATCTGTGACGTTACGTTTTTAGTTGTGCCGTCTTTAATGCTGATTAAGCCTTGAGAGTTAGGTGGGGTGTAAGCTTCTCCAATGACGAAGTTACCAATGAGTAAGCCTTCAGACCCGATACGTGCGAACTTTTGAACGTCTTTAGTTCCGTAGATTGTAGGAAGTCCATCAATCTCTAGGATTAGAATAACTTCTTTAGTTGTCTGGGACGCTAAAAACGCCGCCGTATCGCTTAGTTCAAATGCCACTACTTGCTAGCCTCTATCATTAGTTGTACATGGTCCGGTGTAACCATTTTGTTACGGACGTAGTGTATCTCGCCCTTTAACTTATGAATAGTTTCATCTTGTACTTTTTGATGTACATCAATCTTATTAAGTCTTTCGTCGTGTACTGCGTTAGTGACTTTACTGTCTACTATGGCTTCTTTGATCTCGCCTAGCTCGTTCATCCCTTTACCGTGGAGATGTTTGACGAAGGCTCCGACCACAACGCCTACTACTGTAACCATACTTGCTAAAGCGCCTAATGCTAGTTTAACTATTTCGTATATTTGATCTTCTGTCATGAGTCTAGTTCTGCTTTAAGGGTTGCTAGTTCCATTAGACCTTCCTCAAGTGATGCCTTGAGTCGATCGATATCCTCTTGTAGTACTATTGTACCGTCCGGTTCGGCTAGTAGCAATAGTCTATATGCTGTGTCGGGTCTAAGACCTTCTAATTTTAATTGGATGTCTTTGTATGTAAATTCCATGACGTCAATCTCATCTTTAGTTAACTGCTTTTCATAGCCGTTAATGCCTCCGATAAGCTCCATGTTCCTATTACATACTCTTCTTAAGGCTCTACCGTATCTTACGGCTTTTTCATCTTTTACCTTTCTTAAATACTTTTGCTCTTCTATGACCATTTGGTCGAAAAAGTCTTGATCGTCTTCGTCAGCTTTACTTCTAACGTAACTAGAGTACTGACTAAATACAACACCTATAGAAAATAAGTAGTCGACTAGATTAGATATATTTACTGAGTTAAAAAGCTCGTCAGACCTTTCGGACTTTAGCGCCGTCTTTATAGCTGTTAACTTTGACATAAACCAGTCGAAGGACTCTTTATCCCCCTCATTCATTTTGATTTTATTGTAGGTATTTTCATCTTGACTTAACCTTGAGTCGTCCACTATGTTTAACAGTGTGTAAGTACCTACTCCTAGAATCTCGTCTAGTTTATCTTCTAATTTAATAGCGTCAATTTCTGTAAATCTCATAAATATCCTTATGGTTTAGTATATTCAAATTTAAAACTAGTACCCGTTCTAGCCGTAAACCCTACAACAAACAATCTTACATTACCTGTAGATTGTTGGTACTGGAAAGATAGTTCACTGGAGGAAGAACTTGCGGCTGTAAAGTTCGGACCCTGACTTAACAGCCAGTCATCGCCATTAATATTCCAAGCTCTAACGGGTATCAAATTAGAATCTATAGTAGCTACCGTAGATGGAGCTGAAACGTCAGCCGTTAAAACATAATCTCTAGCATATACTGTTTTACCGTCTATTTTTTCGCCAGTTTCATATTCTTGACCGGTAATTATATCCCTTACTGTCGGATTTAATACTGTCGGGTCATTAATGGGAGTTAAGCCTACCCACGTCTGGAATCTACCTCCGGTACCCGTAACGGTTCTGTTAGAGCTTAAGTTTGAACCGAAAGCGTACATGGTCGTGCTTTTCGCTTGAAATTCAAAATTAAGCCCTTCCCCTCTAGTTATAGCAGCAGCGCCAGTCCCTTCATTCGTAGCAAATCCGTAATTCGTACCTGTGCCTCCCGCACTAGAGAAAAACCCTACTCCGTGAGCACTTGGTCCAAGAGAGTCAAAAACTATATGACCTGATATTCTATACCAGTTACCTACTTCTAGGTTATCAAACTGTAGATCGGTAATATCTCCATTAGAAGTTATTTGAGAAGTTAAAAACTTTTCTCTATAACCTTGGTTTTGCTGACCTCTAGTGACTACTCCAGAGCCAGTAGCGCTAAACTCATTAACTGGGACAAATACATCTACAGAAGAGATATTCCCTGTGCCTAATTGAGTTCCAGTCAGTCCAATGTATCCGCTTTGAGATATGCCGACAGTGGTAGCAGAAGCCCTATAAGTTCTATCGGCGGCGGGTGATGATGCCTGAACGGTAGCAGAACCGACCATAGGGTTGTTACCATAATCGACCATCGTTAAACCACTAGGGATTGAGAATGTAAAAATGGAGCCATTAACTGTCCCATTATTATAGTCTCCTTTAATTTCTAAATTTTCCCCGACTTGTCTCCATCTAAAATCTACGTTAGTCGGAGTTCCGATACCTACAAAAGTAGGAGTGTATGACTGCCACTCTGTAATGTTATCAAACACGATCGACTGAGTCCCACTAGTAGTAAACTCAAAGTTATCTAGCCATAAGTCTTCTTGAGGTAATGTAGTTTCTTGAATCACCTCAAACTTAGGTTTAATGAAGTTACTAGTTGAGTTAACCTTAAAAGGTAGAGTTATAATTTCTGTAGACGGCGAGATAGTAAAGTCTACAAAGTAATCATCGATATCAGTGTAAGTAATATCATCTACCGACTCAGCTATCTTAACTCTATAAACCCCGTCAGCCCCTATAGTTCCCGCCGCTGTACCGAAATTAAAATAATTAAAAGTTTCTTTTTGTCCTTGCTGTATTGGTATAGCTACGTCATACAAGGCTGTATCGCCTGTAGTGCCGGCTTGACCTCTAATTTGAATAGTTCTAGAACCATATAGAGGGTTTACAGTTTGATTACTTACTACGATCGTACCAGACACACTAAATGTACTAGCGTCGTTAGTTTCAAAGTGTTCAACGTAGTATGTAAATGGAGAACCTACTCCACCGCCTTCGCCGCCGCCTGTTTCAATCCACACAGCCGCACCGACTGTAGCGTCTTTAAGAGTAAACTTTTTCTCATCTACTCTATTAAACCAAGTAGACCCGACCGCATAACCTTCACTAGAATCATTAGTTACTAGTGGGTCTGAAGGGCTATTTCTGTTATGTATAACACTATCGTATTTTCTTAATCCGGTTTCATCTATATCAGCCGCCGTAAGAACTACGTCAGCCGTTTGACCATTGACGCTTGTAACGTCTGAAGCGCTTACTTCAATATAAATAGACCCAGTCCATCTGTATACTAAGTTAGTATCTAAAGTAACATATAACTTACCAGTCTCACCTACAGCGGGTAGACTTGCAAAGTTAGCGTACTCTTCTACGTCTTCTACGAATGAAGGTAAGTTAGAAGCTTGGATTAACCCGCCGACCATTTTAGGCGCTCCAGTAAGAGGGTCATTAATGTCTGCAATATCACTAGCATTTTGAGCGATGTCAATGTCGTTAGAGTCGATGTCGCCTCTATTGATTGCGATGTTAGCGGCGTTAGTTAAGATGTCAGCTTGAGCTGTACTTATGTTATCGATGTTGTCGTTGATAGCTTGTTGAGTGTTAGCGACGTTAGCACCTGAGCCAGCATTTTCTAGAGCTAAGACTCCTATCATATTAGAGTCATCTTCTCTCGATACAAAGGACGTGTTAAACGTGTTCTCGTCAGCTATCTCACCATTTTTTACAGTCATCTTATATTACCTCTTCCTTAAAGTTAATCTACCTGTTTGGTAGTATCCTAAGATACCTTCGCCGAATAATTCTTTTATTCTAAAGCGAGTACCGTCTCTAGACTCCGGAGTACTTTCTAACAGACAAGCCGTAAAGTTATCTACGTCGTCTCTATCCGGCATTATCTCAAACTCACCTTTAGTGATAGCGTATCTTAAGAACTCTCTTAAGTCACTAACTCCCGTCTGACTATTATCAATTGGACTACCTACAGCTTGTTGTAAGTCTGATTGATATTTGATGTTGAATGATGCGAATGATTCTTGTCCAAAGCTTACGACCTCTACATCACCTGTGGCTGTCTGCTTTACAGTGGACGAAGCAAAGCCTTCATCATCTTCAAAGTCCACATATTCTTGTAAAAAGAACTGTGGGATAAAGACCTTACCGGCGCTAGAGTCGCCCTGATAGGAGTCTGTACCAGTACGGTCCGCTCCGGTAAAGCCGATTAAGGAGTAGATACTCGCCGCACTCGTCCCTGAGTCGACAAGTAACTCGAAGTTAAAATCTAATCCTGTTATATTATATGTTCTGTTTGTTCTATTAAATGTAACAACATATTCTTGAGTTCCCGCTTCCGTCATGGCTCTAGCGATCTCTACGGCTAAGTTAGTCGGAGTGTATTTAGCGGCTCTTATGTTCGCAGTTACTTGACCGCTTCCTTCGTTAAAGTCTAAAAGGTTAGACTGGTTTGTAGGAGCGAAGTCATAGTAGAATTTTGATTTAGTAAATAATCCCATTAAGCTAATCCTACGTTAAGGGTTACACCTTCTTCGTCGATTGAATCGTTGATAAGGTTTACTAAATCCCTACCGCCGATTAGTCCCTCGACTGTTATATTAGTTATGTTCTGATCTCTAAGTTCTTCTTCGACTACTTGATCTGTAGTAGCGTCTGTGACTGGGTCGCCAGCTCCGAAGTCTGTAGTCGGGTCGATACCAGCTCCGCCTCCAGCTGAAGGAGTAGCTGGAGCGCCTCCACCTCCACCGAATCCACCGGCGAATGAGCTAAGGATGCCGCCTAATACTGTCAAGGCTACACCCGCCGCAATCTGTGAAGCTGGCGAACCTAGTTCAAATAGTGCTTCGTTAGCGATACCTGTAGCGATGTAGAAACTACCTAACTGAGTAGCTAACTGTCCGAATGAGCCTAGGATAAATTTGCCAAAAGCGTCACTAGCTTTTTCACCTTCCAGTAAACTACTTACTAGAGTTTGAGTCCCACTAGCTACAATATTACCGAAGGCTTTGTTAGCGTCAAATGTTGCTTTGTTTCTAGCTTTGTTACCGCCTTCAGTGATAGCTAATCTTCTTTTTTGAAAGTCTTCGTCAGCTCTTAATACTTGCTGATTAAACTCTTCTTCACTAATTAATTCTTGGGCTCTTAAATCTTCTAGTAGAGCTATTCTATTAGTAAAGTTCTCTTCTATTTTAGCTAGTGTGACGATACCCAGCTCTGTTAGTTGTTGTTCTCTTCTATCTCTTTCGGCTTGGGCGGCTTGTTCTTCTTGAGCTACTTTTTTAGCCTCAGCTATCTGTCTTTGTTGTTCGGCTTGTATAGCGAGTTCTCTTTCTTGTTGCTCTAAGAAAGCTAACTGACTTCTAAAGTCTTTAACCTTTTTTTCTAAGTCAGTAGTCCCACCACTTAGATTATTTAAAAAGCCGATAATGCCTGTAGAATTAGCGACTCTATTAAGCTGGGCTTCTGTTAGTCTTAGTTGTTCTCTAACTCTTTCACTTTCTTGAGATATTCTTTCTAGTTGTGAAGGGGTAGAGTTGGCTTGATTTAGTTCGTCTGTTAAACCTGTTAATGTGTCGGTTATACCTTTTAAGGCATCTCTAACCGCTGGACTAGCTGTGACGAATGAGCCTAGAGCTTCTGTAAAGTCGCCGAAGGCGTTACCTAGTCTATCTATAGTGGCGTTAAATGAGTTAACGTCGCCTCTAGCGGCTCCTCCGAATAAGTCGGCGATAAGTCTAATACCTTCTCCGGCTCTAAGTTGTTCGGTTGTTAGTTCTTTTAGTGCTGGGATGACTTCCGATAACTCTCCACCGAACCCGCCTAATGTTCTACCAACATTTCTGACGGCTGAATTTAGATCAATGTTAAGTGACGTGGCAAGGTCAGCGGCGGCACTTACGACTTCTTTACTTTGTTCAGCTGTAGCGCCTAGTCCTTGAGCAAAAGCTAATTGCTCGATAATGGCTTCATCACCGAACCTAGTTACTGCTTGTAGACTACTTGCAAAGTCTTGTAGGTCTTTACTGGTCTCTTCGCTAAACTCACCGATACGTCTTAGGGAGTTGTTAAGAGATTCTACAGCCTCTTCTTGTCTAGCGGCGGCTTGAATTAACTCTCTACCAGCAAATGCGGCGGCTAATGTAGCCCCAGCCGTTAAAGCAAACCCGCTTAAACTAGTAAATACGTTATTAAGACCTCTAGAGAAGTTTTTCTCAAAAGCATTACTAGCTTTTTTACCGGCATTACCTAAGTCCTTCTCTACTCGTTTAGATACTTTACGTATGTCACGGGTGTCTAAGTCTAGGTCAATTTCGATTATCAGTTTTTCACTAGCCATTTAGCTTCCTTGCTATCTGTGAGGCGGTCAATACTTCTCGTTTCTCGTTAGGATAGGCGATCTTTCTAAGGTTCTTATAGAACTTCTTACGGTCTTCGCCTTTCATCCTAGGGTAGTCCGCCATGTTTAACTGTCTTAGGGCTTTTTCAGCATCTATCTGACGTGCAAGTCTATAGTATCCTCGTAGCTCACTATTCTTTAACTTGCGTATGTCGTCCAGTGTCCATCCGTAGGCTGACGCTACATAAGCCCTAAGATACATAGCGTCGGTTACTTTTCCTTGTTGATCTCTTCAGCGAGTTGCTTAAGGTGTCTAAGACTTAGTTGTCCAGCTACCTCTTCGTCTAATCCCGCCATCATCATCATAGTTCTGTAAAGCCCGACTTCTGTTAAGTTCTCGTTTTTAACTTCGGCTTCTAGGACTTCTAAATCACCGACAGTGAGTTCTCTAATAGAGTATTTCTCACCTTTAAACTTAAATTCTACTTCTAGTTCTTTTAATTCTAACATATAGACTCCTTTCTATGTTAAAAAGCTCACGCCTCCGAAGAGGCTAAGAGCGCCCTACCCTCGAAAGAGTAGGGGTGATATTTATGCTAAGTATTGTTCAGTATCACCTACAGCGTAGAGTGAAATTTCTGAAGGTCTATTAAAATCAACAAGTCCGTTGAAGTTAACGCTTAGTACTTTCTTGTCAGTACCAGAGTAGTTAATAGACTCGTAAGACGGTGTCGTCTTCCAGATAGTGAAGTCTTCACTTCTGTCAGACTCAGGAAGTCTTACTGGGTGTAGAGTTAATCTACCAGCTAGAGCTAGAGATGATACAAAGTTCTTAGATGTACCAGCACCTACTAGAACTTCTCCACCTGAAGGTGTGTAAGTATCTCCGAACCCCTCACCGATTAGGCTTAGAAGTCTTTCTTTAGATACTTCCTGTAGTCCAGCCGCTAGAGCGATTGTGTTACCTTGTAGGATATCATCAAGCTTTTGTGTACCAGTTTGGTTGGCTGTGATCTCAAAGAGAGTTTGTTCAAAAGTGATCTCGATACCTTCGGCTGTGTTACCTAGGTTTCTTCTAAATCCTACTTCGTCTTGAGTTAAAGTAAATCCACTATCTACGTCAGACACAGAAGCTAAAGCCGCTCCGTCTACTGGCGCTTCGAGTACGATACAATTAGTATCGACACAGATTCTACCGTAAAAAGCGCTCGCCGCTTCTACAGCCGACTTAATAACCGCCGCCGCATCTGACTCCGTGTAACCTGTAGCTAGGTCAACTTCGATTAAAGTCTCACCGTTAGCTGGAGTTGGAGCTGTTGAAGCGCCGTCAATGTCGAACCAAATTTGATAAGATGTTGTCGAGTTAGAGGCGATAAAAGACTCACCACCTACCAGACCCGTTACAGGTTCTACGCAGATACGAGCTTCTTTACCGAAGAAGAGTGTACTAGCCTCAAGTACTACTTCTGATGTGTTAGTTGTGCAAGCCATTTGTTACTTCCTTGTTAGCAAATAGTAGTTATTATAGTCATGTTAAATTCTAGGCTAACTACCATTGAGTTGTCATTATTTTCTAAAGGCTCCGGAGTTACCGACAACGGCGATGCCGATTGTATTGGGTAGCCATCCGTAGCTCTAAAGTCGTTTAAGTTTCTTCTGGACGATATTTCACGTAAAACCTTCCACGCCTCGTCCATTGCGTTGTCATATGTGTCTATAGTATCTCTACCGCCACGAAAGAACAATTGAACTGTGACGCTCATGTCAATTTCTGCGGTTAATTCTACTTCTGTAATCGATGGAGCCGAATAAGCTACGTGAAAAGCTTTATCTAGCCTTGTCCCAGCAATATTTTCGTCGTTAAAAGCGTCTAGATGTTCTTGAAAGTCCCTAGATACTGCTTTGACTCGGTTATTTACATATGTTCTAACTTTACTTAGCTCATTCATGATCTATAAAGCCTTCCAGTTATTAGATTAGCTGGGTTATCGTATCTATCGATATCACCATCACCGTCGCTATCTAGTTTTAGTTCTGCACGCTTCTTAGCTTGTACATATCTCTCACGATATTTGTTAGCTTTAACTCTGAAGATATCATCTACATCATTACTTATACCTTCAAATATAATGTTAAGCGTTAAGAATGTAGAGTACTTTCTAAACTCTTCGATATCTACGATGTCGGCGGCTGTATACTCGCTACCGTCATCTTTACGAATCTTATTAGCGTCTAGTTCGTCTAAAATCTCGAACTGTGCTTTACGGTGTATATTTAAGAACGAGTTGCGACCTCTAGCGAGATATGTGTATAACTCCGGCTCGTAACCCAATAGATCGTCGTCACTACTGAATAAGTTATCTTCGGCGGCTGTGACTACATTGATCGTAACCGACCCGATAGTCTGCATAGCGTCTGAGTCTGTGATACGACAAGATACTACTTTTTGCCCGCTTGTAGGATAAGCCCAATCAAGGAAGCCGTCAGCGGTGACATCAAAATAACCGCTAGTACTGTCGGGGTCAATCTCAATGGAGACGATTGTAGCAGAACTACCAGAGATAAAAGACTTATTAGCGTCAATACGAGTCTTGTCATCTACTTGTACCTTTTGTTCTCTATGGAGTTGGACGAAGATCATTTAATCACCTCTACATATGGTTTACATTTTTCTATAAGATATTCTTTATCAGCCCAGTCGAATGTGTTCATAGACCAAAAGATATGACCCATAACTATTCCCACACCTAGAGTCGTGAAAAAGGCTAATCTATTATAATCGATGTATTTGATAATGTAGGCTGAGAAGCTATACTGCTTACCTTTCTTTTGAATCAGATAGATGTCTAGTACTGCTATAACTATTACGATTACCGCCATAAATATGCTTGTTAAATCTTTCATATTGTAAACTCCGACATTAGATACTGTCTTATTGTAGTAAGCCCACCCAAGGATGCTGGCGCTCTATCTAACCACTCAATGTACTCAGTATTATTCTCATCTCTTAATCTAACGACTACATTCTTCATACCAGCGTCAGGGTTAGCTGGGTCGGTCACTGTAGATGAGTTCTCTACGAAGTTACTAAAGTCTTGTTCGTAGTCGTCCATGAATGCACGCCCTTTAAGGACTACAGCTTCTTGAGAGTATCCTAAAGGCATTAAGACTTCCGTCATGAATGTTAATGTAGGTATCTGAATAGAGTTAACTAGTAGTTTACGTCTTCTTAACCCCTCATCGATCATATCGGATGGGTTTACAAAGTAGAACTTAGAAGTAGCTTTAACTTCTTCGTTATCGCTACCGTCTCTATTAATCCAAGTTCTCGTAGTGTGTCTATCTGTGGCAAAACCTGTAGCGTCTCGGTTATAATTTACTTCTACTCTAAGTACTGGGTTAATTAGATTCATATCTCCATCAAAACCAGTATACCAGTCTACTTTAGTGACTTCGCCTTGTACTACAGTTCTTTTAGGAACTAGAGATACTGTTAATTCTTTCTTATAGTCAATGTTATGGTGATGCTTGTGTCTCGCCTCGCCTTTAACTAGGTCCATTATCTTAGGCACTTTATCTTCTGGGTCTTGATCGACAAATGCAGTGATAAAGTTATCTAGGTCGGTTTCTTCTTGAGCCGTTAGAGCTTCAGAGATTTTAAAGCGTAGTTGATCTTCGCCGAATAGTATTACTGATTCTATCTTAGGTTCGATCATTATAGCTTCATCTTGAAACTTATTTAGGTCCATAACGTTTTTAGTTTTAAATATATACATTACGAGTACCTCACTAATTTAGCGGTATAGTTCTTAAGTTGAGCCGTCCCGCCTGTAGCTTCTTTAGAGAATCTTAAAGTGAGCGGATATGTCCCAGCCGCTACGTTACCTAAGTCTAGACATTGTGCCCTCCATACTTCCTGTGGATTACTAGAGTCTTTATGTTCTTCAACATATTCTGGTGTTAAAACACTATTGTTAAACTCTATATCAAACTCAGCGTCGCTATTAGTCAAGTGAGGTTTAAAAGCTAGTGAGATATCTAAGTAACAGTCGCCTGTAGCGGAGATAGTTACGTTATCAGTGTAGATATCTTGTTTAGCTGTAGAGTTAGGGAGTGTGACTGTACCTGTCTCACTGATAAAGGCTTCTACGGTCATTGGACCGGCTGGACCTTGCGGACCTTGTGCACCGTCACTTCCGTCATTTCCAGCGGGTCCTTGAGGACCGGCTGGTCCGGTATCACCTTGATCGCCTTTGAATGTTCTTATGACATCAAACTCGTCAATGTACTTTACTTCGTCGTCATTACCGTCGACATATATCTTGTATCTGTTAGTATCAGGACTAGCTGGCGCTGTACTTCGCTTAGGTAAATTTAATGTTCCATCGCTCATAGTATGTATACCTCACCGTCAATCTTAAGTTCGCCGTCGATCTTAGGACTATGCATTTGTAAAACTTTATCAGAAGGGACGAAGATGTCTTCATCGCTATTAAATGTTCTTCTGATAAAGAGGAAGACGTCCCATAAATAGGTCGCCTTCTTCTTACCGTTATCTAATGTAAGTAACTTACGAAATAACATTAAAGCTCGATACAGTCGTCGATATCAGTGTTGATAGTTCCTGAGTCGATGTACTTACCAAGGTACTGGTGTAACTTACCATCGTCCGCTGGGTTAGTTGGGTCTAGAGGTGTAACGATAACACCGCCAGCTGTACCTAAGTAAGCTCTATCTCCAGCCACGTTAGTTGGAGCCGCTGGGTTTGGTCCCTCGAAAAATACTTCAGCTGTCTCACCTGTTAAAAATGCAGACTCTACCCATCCGTCAGCCGCTCTACCGTTAGAGTTATCAGCTAATCTAACTTTTTCAGTACCGGCGTCGTCGAAGAAGTTAACGTAGTTACCAGCTCCTAAGTCTTCAGAAGCTTCTACTAATTTAACGTCTGGTCCTACCCCTGTAGGTAATACTGAAACATCGATTTTACCCGATGGGTCTAGTGCTAAGATGTCGCCCGCTTGAGCTACACCTGTAGAAGATACTGTAGCTTCTTTAAGCTTACTTTTACCTTGGTCTAAGATTTGAAATTTTTGTGCCATTTTAAAACGTCCTTGTTTAAAGTTCTATTGGTTCTCGTATTTGTACAAATATAGCACCATTACCTAGACTGTGACCTATTTGAACATTAAAGCCGCTAGTGTTTGGTATGTTGCTAATCGTTCCATTTGTTTTTAAGAATAGAGGTTCATTTAGCGGGAATGTAAAACTAGCATCTTCTACTATCCCGAATGTCTGTACCCTTATCGTCGTTCCTACTGTACCAGCATTAAGTGCTAGCCCTACCACTTTGCCTTCGTCGAATGTTAATTCGCTATCGGCTAACTCACAGCTATTTTCGTCTACTAACTTAACAGCTTGTAAGGCGCTTATAGTTTCAGCGGCTATATACTCATCAATGAGTTTAGCGGCGCTGTCACTAGGAGTAGTCCCGTTAGTTCTACCCCCTACGAAGTCTAGGGTCCCCGTAAACGGGTTAAATACTACACCCATTAAAACCTCTCAGCGGATTCTACAAACTCTTTCTCGCTCGTCTCATATACTATAACAATAGTATCGGTCACGGTTACTTTGTCTTTTGCAAAGAACTCGTATCTTTCGGTTCTTGCATCGACATTAATCTTTTGGATACGCCCCCAATCCAATTTGGAAGTATCAATAATCTTGATACCTGTTTTGTTGTTAAGAGTATTGCCAAACTTCTCATTTTCATGAGTCTTTATCGAGTCTGTAGGGTCAAAGTCTCTATCTCTAACCGCCATTATAGTGCCTCGTTCATTTCAGAAGGCGCTAAGTACCACGCATACCACTCGTTTTTAACGAATTGAATGTCGAAGTAGTTCATCATAGCTCCTAGTTCTGCATTACGTCTCAACATAGCAAGACGAAGACCCCTTGGAGTCTTCGCCTTAACATAATTCATTAAATTATTGCTATGTAATGTTGACATTAGTCTCTTAGCTTAGTGATTAATGGAGAAACTGTACCACTTGAAGCGTTACCTTCACCAAGTTGTAATCCACCAAGTCCGTAAAGCTGATCTACAGCAACACGCTTACCGCCTGTGCCGTACTCTAGAGCTTTTTCTTCTTCGATAGAAGGAGCCGCTTGAAAAGCAATCCCTGAACCTGATTGTTCTACCATGTAACCTTGTTGAGCCGCTACCTGAGTGTTGATAACTACAGGGATACCATATACTCTACCAAGCATACCGTTAACTACTGGAGCTTCTCCACCCCCTCTGATGTCGAATCTTCTAAATTCGTCGATCTTAAGTAGTGCTTCTTCTTGATCTGGACCGATGATTAGAGCTACTCTATTCATGTCTGCAAAGTTTTCTTGTAGCTTTTTTCTCATAGCTAAGATGTCATCTACAGTGATGTCCGCTGGAGCCCCACCGTTAACAGATAAGTCTGCTACTGAGTCCCACGTAGCTAAGATGTCAGAGTTAACTTGACGTCCGTGAGCTGAAGCCGCTCTTCTAGCCGCATTTGATAAATACTCAATGCTAGACTGGATTGCATCTTTTGAATCATATCCAAAAAGTACGATCTTGTTTTTGTCTAGAGCGATTACATCTGTAGCATCTGTTAATGCCGCATTTTCTGTAGCCGCCGCTCCAAAAGCTCTATCTTGTACTGTGAAGCTAGATAGTTTTGGAATTTCGATCTGCTTAACACCTTTACCAGCTAATCCTGAATAATCAGTTAAGAATGATACAAGTGATGCCGTTTCTTTTAGTTCTTTTTGTACTAAAGGACTGATAAAGTCCATTTTAGTGTTTTGGTTGTTTTGTGCCGCCATTTTATACTTCCTTGTTAATTAAATTGTACGGTTGATAAATATGCTTGATATTCAGACGCCGACATTTCTTCAATCTTCTTGTTCTTTGCGTCGCCTAAATTCTTGTTTAAATCTCCAGTTACATTGTTAATATTGACGTTAGTCTTCTTGAATAATCCAATATCAGAATGTTCTTTTTCTAACTCGTCGACTAATCTTGTTAGGTCGTCTTTATTGACAGAGAAGTTATCACCTACTTGCACAGTACTTAACTGTTCTTTAGTGAGTAGCTTCATAAGCTTGTCAGCGTTGACGCACCCTTTACTAATGGCGGCTTGCTTAATTTGGTCCTCTACAGACTTTGACGCATAACCACGCTTAGTATCTGTTAGTTCTTGTTTAGTCGTTGCTAACTCATCACGTAGAGATGTGATAACGCCTTCTAAATCCCCTTGTTTCTGCTTGTCATCTAACTCTCGGTCTTTCTTCCAGTTTGATAACTCTTCTAGCTTCTTGTTGACATCACTAAGCTTACCTAGTAATTCCTTGTTTTTAGCCAGAACCGCTTCAGGGTTTCTAACAGGTTCTTGTGTCGATTGGTTGTTATCGCCGCCCGTAGGGTTTTGATCTTGGTTCGTTGAACCATTGTTACTTTCTGACATTTTACTAACTCCTTGTATGTAGTGTCAAATATTAACGCTTCCTTCGTAGGAATCGCCTAAATTGATTATTCACTCTTTTACGGGCTTCATCTGTGGCGCCCAGTAAGGTAACTCCTCTTTCAGCGAACCCTAAGATAATGTCACTAATCTCAGCGTCAGAGCCTTCAAGCTTTTTACCCCTTATTCCTTTAAGTGGTTTATGTTTACCTTTACCAAATAATAGTATTTTGTTGCCTTTCACTATGGCAACTATTTTTCGCACAAAATCACCTGTAAATGATGCATTAGACCTACCAGCCGCATAAAACTTAGAAGTTTTATTGACTGTAGCTAATCTTTTACGCCTTTCTATCGTCTTAGATGCTAGCGGCGGGAACTCTTTACCGTCGGGTTGTTCTCCAGCACGTAAAGAGATTCTTAGTTGGTTCTGTATTGTTTTACTAGCTCGCTGTAGTTCTCGGTTGTCGTTTTTGAACTCTTTGGCGAGTCTTTTTAATTTACGTTCAATGGCTTTAGTATTTTTAATCTTAGCCATCTAGTAAGTCTCCAAATACATCGCTGAATAGTTGGGTAGTATTTACTGTGTCGATAAAAGAGGCGGCTGTGAATAGTTCAGCTCTAATAGGCTCGTCCGTTGAGCCTTCTCGATTTAATCGAGCTATATCGTCCCTAAATCTTCTCTTTATACTAGCTAACTCGGATTGGTTTACTCCAAAGAACTCACGTTTAGGTAAAGTGTCACCGACATTATGGTTATAAGCTTTAAGTGTGTCGACTCCAGCGCCTACGGCTACTTTGACTGTAGAGCCGCTTGTAGTGAAGTCGATACTGTCCATCATGTCACCCGTTTGAGTCATATTGACCTCATTAGGCGACTTACCGAACTCGTCGAAGTCTTCGCTTTCGATGTAATCGGGGTCATAGCTTCTAAACGATCTACCATTTACATCTCTACCGGCTTCGGTACGTTCGATAATTGTATCTAGTACAGCTTGTCCAAACTCTTGAACTATACGAGGCTCATTAGATACATCAACGCCGAGTACCTCAGACGCATCAATCGTTTGAGATACTTCGTTGAGTGATAATGTACGTCCTTCTACTCTAGCCATACTAATAACCGTATAAAGTTACTTTATACTCTTTTTAGTATAAAGTAACTTTATACTCTTTTTAGTATATTTACGTTTCTTCTTTTTCTTAGCCATCTCTTCTCCTTTATGTACGTAGCACTTGACGACATATCCTAAAAACTTAACCACGCCATCGACTAAGCCGTACTTGATTACACAGCCGCATGGTTTACGATGATTACTCATCCTCTTCAATCTCGGGCGCAGTTCGACCCCCTATCTCCGCTTCAGCGTTTGGGTCGGAAGGGTCTGGCATCGGGCGAGACTGTAACATTCCATTAGCCGTTAGCTTCTCTTCAGCTTGTTCGACCGTGATGTCATCAAGGTATGCTTTAGCTTCAGCGATTGACCAATCTAGCTCGATACGTCTTTCGGCTATGTCCAGTTTTTCACTGTCAGTTAGGTTAGTAGTTGGTTCTTCATACATAACCATGACTTCACTATCTTCTGGAATGTCGTTAGTGATGTACTTGTCCATTAAGACGTCAGTGCCTTTTAGGACGTTGTGGTATGCTTTAATGACTTTGTAGATGTCCATCTCAGCTTCTCTAAAGATCGCCATAGTCTCTTTAGACGCTTCAAATCTTTCGATCTGTGCGAGTAGTCTTTCAGTCCCACTAGCAAAGCTGTCTGTAGAAGGCGTCCCACTTACCGCATTACTATCAAGCCCTTGAGACGATAAGTACTGAGCTAAGATAGCTTCGTTATAGTCTCTAGCGGCTCCGATGTCTGAGTTAGGGTTAGCAAAACCAAATTCTACATCACCTTCTAGTTGTGGGTTAGTAATAAGCTTAACAATTCTATTAGGTCCAATCTCCACATACTCAGGCATTAAGTCTTCTGGAGCTTTTAGATACGCCTGTGCGAAACCTTGCATTTCTACAATTTGACCTAACATACTTTGGTGCATGTTGTAGTCAACACAGAACTCAGCCGCATCGTTAGTTAATTCTCTCCAATAGTTAAAGTCTTTCATAGCAGATATTTCGACTACTGGAATAACTGGGGCGATAGGGTTCTCAATCTCTTCAGATATGATAGTCCCGTTACCGTCCATGACAAAGTGATATGATGAACTCCATACGACGAATCGTTCTTGTTCGCTTCTATAGTCGTCATAGTCTGCAATCGCTTCATTCATAGAGTTCTGTCTATCTACTCTGACGCTATTTTCACTAAAGTCTTTATTGTATGATGAGAAGATGTAAATCTCGCCGTCTTCTTGGTCTAGTTCATTAGGAACTACATTGACTTGATGGGCTTTGATAGGTCTAAGTCTTAGGCGACCTTTCTTTGGTTCGATAAGTACGTGCGTTTGATGCTTTTGAGCCTCATATAACTTGTTAGCCTCTAGTAATGTGAAGTCGATACGAGCATCTTCATAGATGCGATTGATAACTTCTACTTGATCGTCGCTTAAGTCGCTGAAGTCCCTAGTAGGCTCACTCTTATATAGGGATGCTCTAGAATCAACTACCTTTTTAAATACGTTAATCGCACTTACTATAGGTACTTCTTTGACGAGTTCGTAGCTGAAACGATCAGCGATTTTACGCTCTACATACGGTCTAATATTACCAGTGTATACGTCCCACTCTTCTTGACTACTTTCTAGCCTTGCTTGATTTTCGCTTCCTCTTATCTCCGACACTAGTTGTTGTCGGTACTGCGGATTCAGTAGTTTCTCTTCCATCTTTTACTTCCTTGTATATTAAAATCGCTTTATGTTCATTAACGAATTGTACCGAGCAATCCTTTCGCTCGTTCAATGCCTTTTCGATGTACAGGATAAAGTCGTCATATTTAATATGTGCTCGACTCAATACACTTTCTAATTTAATCATGACTAATATCTCCTTTGGGTGTGTGTCTTCTTTTTAACTTCAAAGCCGAACGGGCTTAACTGCCAACATAAATAACCCAGCGCATCCGATATGTGGGTTAACATAGGGTCAGTCTTCTGATCTAGCTTATTATCCTTCCAGCTCACACGATTTAAGTCATTGATTAGCTTTTTACATCGTGGATGTATCACTAATTTTCCTTCACTTAATAATCTATTAACATTATTAACCCTGTCAAATTGAATAGGATTGTGGACTGTTTGGATACGGAAGCCGTTGTCCTTTAGTATTTGGTGATCTGATTTACCAGACGTCTTACGATTCTTACCCGTCGAGTCAGGATACACAGTACCTATATGTCCGCACTTAACTAAATGGTCGCTCATCTTTTGTGTGTCGGAGTTCTCTAAAAAGGCTTCGTCATATATCTCGATTCGACCGTTAACAAAGCCCGCCACAGTCGCAGTCATCGGATGTACGTTAAAGTCCATGCCAATATGTTTAGTCCCGCCCACATACTGAATAGAATCATCAACATGAGTAGCACGATCGAAGGAATAATATGCACGACCGTCAGTGTCATCGCTAAACTTACCCTCCAAGAATCTTTGGCGCTCTTTTTCAGGCATCTTTTCAAGTAGTTTAATGTACTCTTCATCGATATTATCCAAGTTATCTTTAGGGTTCATTAAGATATGACCATACTCTTCAGGATTAGCCAATGGTTCATCGTCCATCGGGTCCATGTGCTCTATAAATAGCCAATATGACCAGTGAAGCATTGATGGCGGGTTAAAGTCGTAAAAGATACGTTTAACTAGAGCGTTCTTTTCGGCTAATCTGGTAAGTACGATCTGTATAGGACTATATTCTAGTTCGGATGCTTCGTTAAAGTATATGGTACTAAACTCCATACCTAGAATCTTCTCGACTCGATCACCACTGTCCATCCCACTAAACCATATCTCAGACCCATTAGGTAATGTGATGTAGTAGTCGGTTCGGTTATATCGGACTTTGAGGTTAGGGAAGCATATGGAGAGTACTTTAGGTAGTGTGTCCATAAAGACTGCACGCTTAACCGACGAGAATGTCCTTCTCATCACTAGGTGTCTGGACTTCACTTTCGAAGCCCTCACTATCAAAGCATATATTAAAATGAACGTCTTGCCTGACCTCGACCCACCATAAGCCGCAAAGTGCTTGAACCTCGATATCAAGCTCGTCGCTTCGTACTGTTTGGGAGTCTTGGTAAAGTCGGTCATAGAGCCTTATCGGTCTCATCGATCTTAATTTCGTTAACGGTATGTTCGATCTCTTTCTTCTCGACCATGTCGGTACAATTGATTGCAACGAACTTAGCGAATGATGAGTTATAGTTGCCTTGTAAGCCGTGTTCGACGAGGTGTCTTTTTTGTAAATCCTTACAAACTTTATAAGCGTCCATTAATTGTGGATGTTCTTTGGTCCAATTATGAAAAGTTTGCTTTGATATCAATAACTTACCACAAAATCCTTCAATCGAAGGGAACTCACTCGGTCTAAGATCATTAACGACCTGTACGCCGCTATTAGTCGCAACTTCTTTTTGGATTACTTCATATAGTGGTTTACTAAAATATGCTAGTAGTTCTTGAGGTATTTCATCTCTGTATTTAGTTGGAGGTCCAACGGGATTACTAGACTTGACAGCCTTTTTAGCCTTCTTTGGCATATAACACTTCCTTGCGTTGCAAAATAAGTTTTGGCTCGTTGAGCCGCTTTGTTTTATTTTCATTTATAGCTAGAGGTCTTGTCAATGTAAATAATAATTCATAACGTATCAGTACAAACTTAACAAAGGATTTTAAATGAAATTACTAATCGCTATCGCATTTATGTTTACAGTAAGTGCTGACTACAATGTACTTAGCCTAGCACCAAAGACTGTTATGCTTGAAATGCCTGAACTACAAAGAGGATACCTAGCTCAAACTGGTATGGAAAAGTGTAAGAAGGACGAAGTTAAAGAACAAGAAAGAGCTAACTTTATCTGTGATTACTTTGGACACCTCGAAGCTGTGGAGAACGGATACGAAGTTATGGCTACGGATGGAACTGAGCCACTTCTTAAGCCTTCTAGACGTTACAACTTCAGAGACATCGACCCAAAGAAGCCTTATAAGTGTATGATTCGTGATCGTAAGAGAGAATTTATGCACGCTACTAAATTTGTCAAAATCAATTGCTTAACACTATAATTATATAAAGTGTATGTGTTCTAGGTTAAACCCTAATGTCTCTCAAAAGGACGGCTCCGATTAAGGAGCCGTTTTTATTCAAAGTTTCTTTTAAACCATTGGACTATAGGGTCAAGAAATAGCCCGTAGATTAATTGAAACGGAATAGTAACTATAGCTATAAAATCTTTCACTACTTACCTTTAATATGATCGATTAAGTATACCCTAGGAGCTGTTTTAGCTTTATAGGCTTCCATAAAATCATTTGAAGAAATGGATGTACCTCCTAAAAATCCTACAAATAGTCCTCCCGCTATTGCTAACGGTAAGGCATACTTACTGCGAAACTCTAAAGACATTAATGCGCACATAGCCGACATAAAACTTCCTATTAATAGTGTCCCTGTAATTGTATCAGTTACCCCTTCAACCATATGTTGCATAAATTTAAAATGTAGTAACTCATTAACATATACTGGAGCTTCTTTAGCTATAAAATTCTCTGTATTTTCTAAGTAGTTTAATGACTTGTTTAATAATTCGTTAATAATTTCTTCTTTGTTTTTCATTACATCGTTCCTTTAGTTCCGTCAGTAAACCAGACGGCTCCATTTTCTTCTACATTAAAATCTAGCTTGCTAATTGGTCTCTTATCTGTAGCGATGTCTTTAACGGCTTTACCGATAAAACCGGCTATCATGTTTACAGTGTACATCGTTGACTTAGCAGTACATCTTTCTTGGATGGCTTCTTCGTCAGTGTAGAGACTAGCGTGGTAGTTTTTAACTGCATTAGCGTCGTTTAGGTTTACAGTAAACATACTAAAATATTCAGCCGCCATACGAGCATCGATAAACCAGCCGCTAGTGGTATGTTCGAAGATCGTCTTACGAGCCTCCATAGAATCTACGGCACTAATGACGATGTCCGATCTAAGAAGATTATCGTCAGTGAATCTCTCTTTAATCCAACGGATGTCTACACCTGTAAAAGCTTGGACTGTTTCAGTTAAAGCCATTACTTTAGGCTTACCGATACTCTCGATAGGATAGAACTGACAGTTAAGATTGACTTCGTCTACTTCGTCGTCGTCCCATACTGTAATGTTCTCAAAACCCATCTTGGCTAGAGTTAAAGCAGTAAAGCTTCCAATAGCTCCAGCTCCAACAATTACTATTTTTCTATTAAGCGCATCCCCTGAAAGGATGTCTAACTGTCTTTGTAAATATTCCGTCTTCATTAGTACACCTGTGTATAATCTATATTTGACCACGCTTCGTCGATGTCGTAGCCGTTCATGTCTGCAAAAAGAATAACTAACTTTAAGTCTTCTAAGTCTTCTAAGTCTGGATGTCGTCGGTAAGACCAGCCATACGCTTCGGCAAAGTTAGCTTTTTCTTCTACAGTTAGTTCATTCCACTTCTTAAGCTTATCTTTGCTTATTTTTATTTTAGTCTTGGGTTCTACAGTATTACCTTTAGCATCGTCCTTAGTAGTCTTAGTAGTTTTACTGGGCGTGTACTTGTAGAAGTACGTTTTGACTTTTTCTTTGTACTCAGCTTCTAAGTCTTTGATCTCTTCTTGACTTAGGTCTGACTCGACTAAAAGATCGATCTCATCTACAAATAAGTCAGGCGCTAAACCTTCTCCGGCTTTATAAATGGCGGTTCTAATCTCACCTTTCTTATTAAAGACTGAAGCGACGATCATGCCTTGACCTCCTAACTCCTCAATAGTGTCCATGTCTGTACCGGACCAAAAGACGTCCATGTTTACATGACTATGCCACCAAAAAAGCATTTGACCTTTATCGTCTTTAGCTTCAAAGAGTAATTTAGCTACAGCTTCTTCGTCTAAGTCTGTAGAGGTTCCTGTGCATTCTTGTTCTAGTAGGTAAATCTTATT
>SPKZ01005546.1_pt1 | contig 29095 bp, 25 predicted proteins | sample 2456571 | NCBI WGS metagenome assembly SPKZ01 (sample SAMN11192286, study PRJNA482655) | marine metagenome | biome: ENVO:00000447; feature: ENVO:00000244|ENVO:00000211|ENVO:00000569|ENVO:00002023; material: ENVO:00002151; isolation source: ocean water from marine abyssalpelagic zone ... | reverse complement strand
TTAGCGGGGTAGCGACTGCGCTGGTTGCAGAGCCAGGCAAAGGCTGCATTGATGGTGGCATCATCGGCGATAGCGTCAAGCAGGGGTGATGCGAGCTGTCTATTCATAGGGCGTTGCAAGCGCACAGAAGGCTCCGAGTTGAATCTTATAACAGCGTAGACCCGTTTGCCCGCAGAGACAGTTTGCAGGCTTGAGTGCCCGCTGACTGCAACGATAGATATCCGATTTTATACCTCTGTCCCCAGATCGATATGATCTATGAGACTATAAAGTCAGCGATAAAAGAAGATTGATCAACGTCCGCTTTTGGCCCCAAAGCGGACATTCAACCATCAGCGATCAATGTCCCCTTTGAGGTGCTAGCGGACCTATCTTAATGATTGAACCGTGTCAGGCTCTACAATATTCTGCGCTCAGTGAGGTGTGCTGATGTGGTCTATACCTAAGTGAAAGACTAATCCAAAGGCATCGCTAATCATGAATCTCATGCAATTTGCCATTCTACTCTGTACGTTACTTTGTTCTCTGGTCGCTGGGCTGGTTTTCACCTTTGCGGTTGTTGTGATGCCGGGCATTAGGACTATGGGTTATCTTGAATTTCTCAAGTCATTTAAGGCGATGGATCGGGTGATTCAAAACAATCATCCTATATTCATGCTTGTCTGGCTCGGCTCTGTGGTGGCGTTAATCGCCTCTACGGTGCTCGGAATCTGGCAATTGGAGGGTGTTGATCAAATGCTTCTGGGTGCCTCCTGCCTTGTCTTTCTTTTTGGCGTCCAGCTTCCAACTTTTATAATTAACATCCCATTGAATAATCACCTTCAATCCTGTGATCTTGATGCAATGAGCGATGCTGAGTTGATGGAAATGACCGCCATGTTTGATTCTCGATGGCTGAAATGGAACGCTATACGAACGGTACTAGCAGCGCTGACTACGACTCTATTACTCATACTGCTGACACGATTATGAGCAATTATTATCTTATGAAATGGAGCTTATTGACGCTCGCTATGGGGTGATAGTGGACTTTTCAAAACGCCCGAACTGATTTAGGCATCGAATACCGACTTTGCCCCAAAACCGTTCACGCTGCGCGCGAAAGTTGCATAAGTTAGCGGGCAAAAAAGTCTAGAAAAAATCAGTAAGCGGCTATTGTCTCAGGGGCGAGCCCTCATATGGCGCTTGAGCTGTTTGCGGTTTGAGATGGCTGTTGGTAAAGGCAGAAAGATAAAGGAAAACGATCATTAGGAGTATGGCGGATCAGCTAATCTTTTCTATTAGCGCAATTCGCGCGAACAACAATTGCTCGGTTTACAAGAGCATCTTGGGCGTCTTCATCGTCAGCGAGCACAGCGCCACTGATATCCGACTGAGGAGCAGCGCAGGGGTCTGCCTGTTGTCCAAACGTTAACCAGTAGAGCGCGGCAATCATGCTGAGTACGAAAACGAATGTAACTGCCGTAAACCAGGCAGGTCTTGCCGCCATAGTCCGCCTCCCTTTTTCATTATTGCTAGGCCACTCGCGCATCAATCTTGAAGCGCCTACCGGTACAGTGTCATACGTATTTGTGTTTATAGTAAACGTTTCTTGAGGCAGATCGACGTAAATGTCTGACACGATTCTTTATCTGGACCTGATCGGCGTCGCCGTTTTTGTGATCAGCGGAGCGCTCGCCGCGGCCCAAAGGCGCTTGGATATACTGGCATTTGTGTTATTTGGCACGATTACGGGCATCGGCGGTGGTACCGTCCGCGACCTGATCCTCAACATAGACCAGGTCTTTTGGGTGGTTGATACGCGCTATTTGTGGGTGTGCTTGGCTGCTTCCATCGCCACTTGGTTTTTCGCACCTTTCTTCCAAAGTCTGAGGACGGTCCTCCTATGGGCAGATGCGTTGGGATTGGCGCTATTCTCCGTATTGGGCACCGCCAAGGCCCTGGCATGGGATGCCCCTTATATAGTCGCGGTCGGCATGGGGATGATGACCGCTAGTTTCGGCGGCCTGATCCGTGATGGCTTGCTTGGGGTGCCGCCAGTGCTACTCGAACCGTCCATCTACGTGACGGCGGCATTGCTCGGTGCTATGAGCTACTGCCTGATGATCAGCCCTCTGTTCGGATTAGATACGCTGATTGCGCTACCGACCGCGACAATGCTGGCCTTCTCTCTGCGAGCGATCGCCATCATCAAGGATTTGAGGCTGCCGAAATATGGCCGCTGAGCACTTGTGTCAGCGTCTCCGAGCACTCGAGCGGTATGGCACACAATCCGCCTGTACTTCCATAGGATGTATGCATTTTCCTCGCAGGCGTGCGCATATCTACCGGCTCAGACACGGCCGGTCTATACGATATCCCCGATATCTAGCCCGTAGTGGTAGCGAGCGCATTACTGACTGTGGCTCACGTATCACCCTCACTAGCTGCAAATTCTGGGTGATTTGAGGCCACGAAATTCCTTTTCGTATCAGTTTGTTGATGCCTCATCAGTTTCAGGCCGAGACCAAACAGGCTTCTTCATCAGGGTATTCAGTTGCTCAGTATATGGCTCGAGGTGAAGACCCTTTTCGCGCAACCAGCGCTCGCTATAGTAACTATTGGCGTAGCGTTCGCCGCCGTCGCACAATACAGAAACAACGCTTGCCGGCGCTTTGCGTGCCTCTAGTTCGCACATAATTTCTAGAGCAGCGTACATGTTGCAACCGGTAGAACCACCGCAGCGCCGATCTAGAAGGGATTGCAGCCAGTGTATGCAGGCCAAACTGGCCGCATCCGGCACTTTGATCATGCGATCAATCACCGCAGGCACGAAGGAGGGCTCTACTCGAGGCCGGCCTATGCCCTCGATGATTGAAGGTTTTGTCGACGTAACACTGTAATCTCGATGCATGAATGCTTCATAAAAAACCGATCCCTCTGGATCGGCAACGCACAACCGTGTGCTTAACCCACGATAGCGTATGTATCGCCCTATCGTCGCAGAGGTGCCGCCTGTTCCAGCGCTGACGACCACCCATGCCGGCTCAGAATTTTTTTCGTAACGCATCTGATCAAATATCGATTGAGCGATATTATTGTTTCCACGCCAATCAGTGGCGCGTTCAGCAAAGGTAAACTGATCCATGTAAACGCCGCCCAATTTCATGGCCAAATCTTCTGCAGCGCGGTAAAGATCGCTAGGCGGCACCTTGTGAAAGGTACCGCCATAAAACGCAATTTTCTCAAGCTTTTCCTCGGCGGTGTTCTCTGGAACCACCGCCACAAAGTCTAACCCGATGAGCTTGGCAAAATACGCTTCTGAGATCGCCGTGCTTCCTGACGAAGCCTCTATGATTGTCGTCCCTTCGTTAATGCTGCCGTTGCACAAGCCATAGAGGAATAGGGAGCGCGCCAGTCTATGCTTCAAACTCCCGGTTGGATGAGTCGACTCGTCCTTGAAATATAAGTCAACGTATTGAAACCCCGGTACCGCAACTTTGAGCAGGTGGGTGTCTGAGGATCGTTTATAGTCTGCTTCGATCTCGCAGATTGCCTGTCTAACCCATTCTCGATTATCCAACTGCGTATCCAAAAAAAGATGCCCCCATTGATTTCAGTCGTGATTGATGTCTTCTGGTATGAGATGACGGATGAGCGGCGCAAGCGTCAAGCCCTGGAAAAGTATAGATGCCACAACAACTATGTACGTAACGATCAGGAACAACTCACGAGTTGCCGACTCGGGAAGACTTAAAACGAGAGCTATCGATATGCCTCCTCGCAACCCAGCCCAGGTCATAATAAGGTTTGTTTTTGGGACAAAGTTATGCTGCCGCGAATACAGCGCAATAGGCAGAGCTAGCGAGAGGTATCGACAGAGCCAGAGTAGGGGAATCATTATTAGTCCTGCGTAAATGAAGCGACTTTCAAATGTTAATAACAATACTTCCAAGCCGATGAGAACAAATAAAAGTGTATTCAGGATTTCATCGATCAATCTCCAGAAAACTTCCAGATAATGCTCAGAGTCACCTGACACTGGTTGTCTCTTGAAATGCGCATCTCCGAAAACGAGACCGGCCATAACCATTGCGAGCGGTGCCGAAACTTCCATCATTGCAGCTAACCCGGTACCTCCCATCACGAGGGCAATTGTGAGCATCACTTCGGTTTCAAGGCTATCGATTTGCTGCATGGCCTTGGCGCATATCCAGCCTGCTGCAACGCCGAGACAAATGCCGCCGACAACCTCTCTGATAAAGAATTGACCAACGGTGAGTAAAGAGGTGTCGCTAGTATCACCAGTGATGATCGCCAAAAGTGTGACGAACACTACGACGCCCACGCCATCGTTAAATAGTGACTCCCCGACGATTTTGATTTCCAACTTTTGAGGAGCCTTTGCGCTTCGCATTAACCCTAGAACCGCTATGGGATCTGTTGGTGATATCAATGCGCCAAACAGGAGGCAGTGGAGGAGGGGGGTGGCTAATCCGAGCGCACCCAAGACGAAGTATGTGCAGATTCCAATTAACACTGTAGAAATCAATACACCCACTGAAGCGAACGCAAGGATGGGCTTTCTCAGGCTCTTGAGTTGGGTTAGGTCTGTGTGCATTGCCCCTGCGAAAAGCAAAAAGCTGAGCATGATATCCAAGAGCAAGGTCTCGAAGTTTATGCCACTCAACAAGTCCAATTCTTTGCTGACTAAGGTATCGTCATAAAAGCCGACGACCTGTAAGAGAAGGGTGAAAATCAACGCGATGGCCATGAGGCCAATAGTGTTCGGCAATCGTAACCAGCGGGCGTTTACGAAGCCAAATAACGCCGATAAAACAACTAGATAGGTGGCGATCTCATAGTAATACACTAGGAACTCTCGTTATTGTGCATTGTTCTAAACCGTTCAAATCACCGCGCTTTGCCTAGAATGCACCGCCAAACCGCGTGAGCTGAGACACTATTCACACTCGGATTCACTGGTCACATGTGTTGCACACATATGGCAATCAGTAGTTGTCATCAACATGCCGTCCCTGGATCTCAGCGTCTATAGGGAACGTCAAGGCCCCATGTGAGCGCCATCTATTAATGACCAGTTGATTAACATCTAAGGCCGTAGCCATGACCGTAATCGAAACCCTGACGGGAAGCTAACACATCTTTGGTCTGCATCTAGAACTGTGTCGGCTCACAGAAACGTGTGGTCAGCCAATCGCCGGCAAGGCTGCAGAAAACCGGATGGGCACTGGCTCAAAAAACGCATCGCTTCGAGTACCAACTTTAGCGTCTGGAGTGTTCAGCTCTGACGATCAAAGTTAAGAAGCCTAACAACTAAGGTTCACAAGTGCGCGAACAGCGGCTAGGTCACTGCGTTTAAGTCGGTTAGCCCAGTCTATAACGGTAAACAGCATCATCTTGTGACGTTTGAAACAAAGCAGCCCAAGCGTGCTTATGCGTTATTCCATTGCGAAGCCATGGTCTCGTTACTGGAGGCCAACATTATGGGTCGCCATTACCAGGACCACATAGAACCTCACTAAACGCTGCAAGTACTGGGTATTTGTCACCTATGCCGACCCACGCCACATTATCCACAACTGCGCATAATATATATTATGTTAAATTGCAGAGGTGGGCACAGACATATCCACAGGCTGTTTGAGCAAGCCTGCATCCCCGACCTCAGCTGCTACACTGAATGCGTTTGGATTTCACGGTTCGAGGACTAATGAGATGCTTTGCGTAAGATTCATGATCGGCGTGTTACTCACCGCGTCGCTCCCGTATACCGCCAACGCGGAATTTCCTGAAGAAGTCACCGACGCCCGTCCCGTGTTGATTACGGGCGCTAGTAGCGGTATCGGTCGCGTGACTGCAGAGCGCCTAGCGCGCCAGGGATATCTCGTCTTCGCCGGCGCACGAAAAAAAGTCGATATCGACGCGCTCAATGCAATCGAAAACGTTCAAGCCGTTCGTTTGGATGTCACCAGCGACGATGACGTGACCCAGGCGCTTTCACAGATTGAAGCTGCTGGGTACGGCCTCTGGGGGTTGGTAAATAATGCCGGTGTTAACCATCTCGATCCGATGTTGGAAGCCAACCTAGACACCACCCGGTGGCTGTTTGAAGTAAACGTTTTTGGTGTGATTCGAGTGACTCAGGCATTTGCCCCACTTCTTATCGAATCAGGCGGCCGCGTTGTCACTATAAGCTCTATCTCGGGTGAGCTGGCCGGTTTACCCGGCTACGGAAACTATGCGATGAGTAAGCACGCCGTAGAGGCCCTGATCGATACGCTTGCGGTAGAACTTGGCATGGAGGGTGTAAATTCGATCGGTATCGAGCCGGGCGGCTTCTCGTCCAAGATCGGCGAAAGTCGGTGCCGGCGCATGTTAGCTGAGGGGCGTGAGTACCGCTACTTGGTTGACCAGATGCGAGAGCATCTTGAATATTGTCGAGACCTGATCGCTGGGGACATCGACCGTAGCGAATGGAGCACACCTGAACCTGTTGCCGCCGCCGTCGAGAGCGCATTGTTCGATGAGGCACCCCATGCGCGTTACTTGGTCACTTCGGACCCTTTTGAGGCGCAGCTGTTCAATCACAAGATTATGAACGATTTGCTGCAATATAACGCTGGTGCCGTACACAAATACACACGGGATGAGCTGGTGGAAATTCTCGATGAGCGGTTATTGATACTGGACGGGAAGATGGAGAGCGACCTGCCCTTTTAGATTGCAGGTTCATCGCTCGTGGGGGGCTGGAGGTACAATGCAGTGCGAAACGTATCATTCGCCAAGTTGGCTTTTTGGTCTGCGCATGTTTCACAACGATTGATTGTTGATGCATGTTAGACCACACGGCCAGCAATGGGTTATGGGTGCGCATTCATCATAACTGTCATCCAGATGCCCTGCTCCGCTTGCCGACTTGCTCGGGATATCTCGATAAAAGGCAGTAGTCGCAGCTAGTTCGCCGGGAAATGGAAGTCTCCAAAAATGCCGCGATAAACGGATTCCTTAAATTCCAAGGGTCTGAAATTAGCTAACCACATGATTTCATGTTTAGTGGTAGTCGAACTGGGCAGAAACGCGCTATTCCGGCCTACGCCGGTCCATGTAACGCAGCTGTTCGTGCGCTCAGCCCTTGCATAAACATAGGCACAACAGCCGTCCAAACAGCCGTAAATTGGCACCAGGCTAACACTCGATTCTTTGCTTGCAGTGATAGTGACAATCTTTGTAACCGATCGATCTCTGCACTCTGAGGAGAATATCGGGACAAATGTTTCTTTGAATCTCCCCTCTGAAAATGAGTCTCGATACTCCTCTCTAAGCAGATGTTGCAGAGGCTTTTGATTCACGAATAGCTCATAAAACGAGGCGTTTGGGTCGTTCGGGAGATGAGCCAAAATCTTTTCGAGTCGCGCGACCATTGACAAATTCTTATCGTTTCAATCAACTCACAGCGTTGCGCTAAATAAAGATTTCGCCCGCTGATTCGCCAAGTTCAGCGGCAAAGGACTCTAGTGCCAACGGCTATTCTGTCCAAGGTTAAACTTTACGGGTTATTAAAACCAGGCACTCCGTACTGCTTTGAAGGGTGAACTAGAATCACACCGAATCTCGGTCAATGACGGGGGCATATCGCTTTAGGTCGCTAAGTCTCTTATTGCTGGTTGGCCTAAGCAACCCGCCAGGCTAGCAGCCCACTGACAAGACAGCCGTCAAGTCTTGCGCTTTAGACAGGTTTACCTCCATGGTGTAATTCTGTCGTTGAAGGATTACGCTATCGCCATCTAATGGATAAATGAATAGTCGAGCAACGTTTCGTGCGAGCCCCAAATTATTCTTCAGTACCGGATGAGATTCTGTCCATCGAGGCAATTGAACGCCCACATAAGCTCTACAAGCGGTTGCGTGAGCAGTTGCCTGTGGCCAAGATCTGTAATACTGGTGTCCATACTGTCTCGAACTGGTCTCTTATTGAAGAGGTTCTGGGGCGAGAACGAGACTTCTCAGCGAACCTAACCGGGGTTTTATGCCGTGGATCAAACGATTTGCCGCAGTGCTTTGAGCTGCCCAATAGCAGTGCAACCGCGGTCATCGCCACCGCCGACGATCCCGTTCATGCGGTACACCGCTCCATCCTTCAGCCTCAATTTCTTGCGGGAAAGGTCGCTGCTCTAGAGCCACTATTGCGAAGCTGGATCGTTGCTACACTTCTGCCACTTTTCGAGGCAGGAGACTCGGACTACGTTCCTGCCATTGAGCAAATACCGGCAATGACTGTGGCGCACCTTTTGGGCCTTCCGCAGGAGGATTTGTGTCGGCATCGCGTGTGGGCAATGATGGGCGGCGACATCCTCGCAGGAGAAGTTTCCGATACGCGTTTAGAGTTTTTAGCACGACAGACATCCGACATGGCTGAGTACCTGGGCTCGCACATTGACCGAGCTCTTGCGGATACAGATCACTCAGCGACAGCGCCCATAGTACATATCCTTGCTCAAGCGATCGCGACTGGCGAAATCGACCGAGATCAAGCTCTGGGTATGGCTATAGTCCTCTTCGGTGCAGGTGGTGAGTCTACGGCAGCACTCATCGGCTCAATGCTGCATTTCCTGGCGACAGATTCAAATATAATGACGGTGTTGCGGGAAAAGCCTGAACTTTCTGCAAGGTTCATCGAGGAAATTATTCGATTAGAACCTCCCTTCAAATTTCATTATCGGGTTGTGCGTCGGCCGTGCAAGTTGGGTGGCTATGACTTGGCGACTGATGATCGATTGATGTTGCTTTGGGCCTCCGCTAATCGCGACTCCAGCCGTTTTGAAGATCCTGACTCTCTGCGCCTAGACCGGCGCCACATTCGCCAACACCTTGGGTTCGGCCGTGGGGCTCATTTCTGTATCGGAGCCGGTCTGGCTCGTATGGAAGCAAAATTAGTCTTGGAGACCATTCTGCAGCATATCAGACGATTTGAGTGCGTATCAGAGAAGCCGCCCGTTTATGCTCGTAGCATTTTCGTCCGTAGATTTGAAAGTTTGGTGTTGCGAGCCTCATAGCTTCTTTCATCGGTGCGCTAGGTTGCGGTCTCGATTGATTCTTGAGCGCAGCTAAGCCGGAGGGTAGTTGCCCCCCTCTGCCCCCTTCGGTTCGTATTCTCTCAATGAAAGCTTGCTATAAATGGACTCTGACCAATGAATTCTGTGGACTGCAGCTGGTCTATAACGAAACTCGCCAGCTCTCCGGCACGAACATGAAAAGAAGATACTGTCGTCAGTGATACATTCGGTGGCCGTTGGTACTTCTCGTCCTGAATAAGCGGACACCGAACGAGCGTCCAATGCACGTTACTTCGCGCTAACATCTCATACTCCGCTTGTTTGTCTCGCAAAGTAGAAGGAAACCTCAGCGCAGCAAGCGTACGCACCATCCAGCCAGTCACACTAAGTTCATCACCAGAAACCTCTACCCCCGCTCCCGAGACAACAATGTATCGACTCACGGCATATTCCGGCATGATGTCTATGAGAAGCCGCGAGACATTCGTGCTTATCATTTTGGCTGCGTCACCGTCTGACCTAACCGGTCCTATCGCGCTTGCCACGACATCACTGCCCTCAAGCAGCTTTCTTAACGCTGCAGGATCAAGCGCATCGCCAACGATGATTGAGACGTCGTTCGTTTGCCAGCCTAGCCTGTCTGGATTACGCACCAATGCCCTCACTTTATATCCGCGCTCCAAGGCTTCGCGGACCAAGTAACCACCAGTGAGCCCGGTTGCGCCTAGAATGGCCACGGTGGGCTGATTTCCGCCTGCCCCATGATGGGACCGATAGGGTTTGGGCTGTGTATCAACCGCTGAGCAGGCTACCAAGACCGATAGTGCCAATATTAGTATCACGGGGCGAGCGCAATGTCGCATAGCGAGATCACCCTGATGCTCAACTGTCATGGGCTCTCCTTAGTTCAGCATGTCAAAACGCACCAGCACATTAACCGTTTATATTTACCTTTCACTGACCACTGATTGGCTCTTTGTCATGACTCCGAGAGGTTAAGCCTTATCATTCGCCTCGCGACGCGCTTGCTATAGAGCAGTCTGGCAACGCTGTTGCTAAGGTGGTAATCATAGTGGAAATCATAGGCTACACTTCAATAAAGATCGCTTTTAAGTGTAACCGTTATGATGTCGCTCTTGTTTTTACTATTCTTGCTGGCCGGCTTGCTCGTGATATTTTCCCCTCGACCGAGTTTAGGGCTCGTCATGGGCTATCTCTCTCTAATGATCATGTTGTTGTGGCTGCGATACCACGCAAGTGACACGTTGAGTATTCTTCTATGAAAACCTCACCAGACGCAGTTTTCCGTGCTCTTAATGCACTGGGGATCATAGCGATATGCCTCGTTCTCGCCTTTGCCCTCGCTGATCAGTTTTATATGCGTGAGCTCCCCTGCCCTCTTTGTTTGTTGCAGCGTGTCGGCTTCGTTGCGGTGGCCATCGGGTTGTTGATGAACGTAGTGTTGGGCAGCCATATGGCCCACTATGGTTTTTCCGTCGTGGCTGGTCTCTGCGGAGGCGCGGCTGCATTGCGACAAGTGAGTTTGCACGTTATCCCTGGTACTCCAGCCTATGGAGAGCCATTTTTGGGGTTACATTTCTACACGTGGGCTTTTATTCTCTTCGGCACAATCATTTTCGGGATCGCTGTACTCGCAAGCTTTCAGGCGCAGTACGGAAGCTCAGTGAAACGCTTAGCCTGGAGCGAACAAACCTGGCTCTGCAAGTTGAGTATCGCGTCGGCCATTATGATAGTGGCATTGAATTTCCTATCGACGTTTGCATTGTGTGGACCGGGCGTCTGTCCGGATGACCCCGTGGGATATTGGCTGATGTCCTAGTTTCAGTGACGCGCCAACGGTGCGAAAGTGTTTTTTGGGAAAGAACGCCATTGGGTGAGTAGCTAAGAAATGGCCTTTGGTGTCTGCTAGCGACAGCATGGCTTTACCAAACTGCATTATCCCAATAAGTATTGACTACGCATCAAGGCGCAATTCGGAAACAATTATTTATGGTTCGTTGGCTCCTTGAGAAAATGAGACTATCGCTCGAGCCATTAACGGCTGGTTTTCTGGTTATCGTGCTTCTAACGATAGTGGCATGTAGCGGTGATCGAGAATCCAGCGAAGTGATCATCTACACCGCCCGACAGATCATCACCATGGATCCCGAGCAACCACGCGCTGAGGCCGTTGCCGTTCAAGGCGCGAGAATCGTTGGGGTTGGCGCCTTATCCGATTTACAAGAAGAACACGCAGCGGCGTTGGCTCGCGTTGACCGTCGATTCAATGCCCACATTTTATTGCCAGGCTTTATCGACCCTCACATCCACCCGACTATCGCAGCTAGCATTCTGCCGATGGAAATCGTTGCTGCAATGGAATGGCCGACAATTGACGGTAGTTCTAAACCTGTCAGAAGCGAGGCAGATTTTGACGCCCGTCTGCTTGAGCTAGACGCGGCATTACCGGAGACCGATTGGTTAATGGCTTGGGGCTACCATGCACCCTACCACGGTCGCCTTGATAAACGACGTTTAGACGCGATCTCCGATGCTAGACCAATTATGATCTGGCAGCGCTCAATACACGAAATGTATTTCAATTCGGCTGCATTGAATGAGCTTGGCCTTACTGAGGAAGACTTCGCTGCTGAGCCGCACGCTAGCTGGGAAAACGGACACATCTGGGAGGCAGGTCTGTTCTCGTTAGGCGGGCCAATGATGGCGAAAATTGCATCACCGCTAAAGTATCTAAAAGGGCTTTCTAGAATGAGCGAGCTCATTCACCGAGGGGGCATCACAACGGTTGGCGAGCAAGGCTTTCCGCAAGTCAACTCACTAGCAGAGCTCTGGGCTCTCCGCTGGGAGTTGCGGAAGCGTCCATACAGATTTGTCCTAATCCCTAATGCCATGTATCTGAGCAACGAATACTCATCGCTCCACAGTGTTGTTGAAGCAGCCGAACATCTGCTGACCCAGTCAACCGAGAAAGTCAGATTTTCACGCCATATCAAGTACTATTCTGATGGCGCAATGTTCAGCCAGATGATGCAGATGACTGAACCCTATATTGATGGCCACCAGGGCGAATGGATGATGCCGCCCGAGTCTCAATCACTTTTACTGGAGGCATTTTGGCGTGCCGATTGGGACATTCACATCCATGTGAATGGGGACGCCGGCCTAGATCGAGTATTAATGGACATTGCTCGAATGAAAGAGGCGTTTCCAGATAAGCAGCCTCGCATCGTACTTGAACATTATGGTTACGCTCGCGAGGATCAGCATGCCCAGGTCGCTCAGCTTGGTATTGAAGTGTCCAATAATCCTTATTATCTCTACGAACTGGCGCCGATTTATTCGGAACACGGTTTGGGTCCCGAACGCGCGAAAAACCTATCGCCATTGGGCGGACTCAGTCGTGCTGGGGTGCGCTTCTCTTTTCACTCCGACTTCAGTATGGCGCCACTGCAGCCACTGAAGCTGGCTTGGGTGGCAACAAATCGCGAAGCCAGTGACGGCAACGTGTGGGGACGCGAACAACGCGTGTCCGCTATGCAGGCTTTGACAGCAGTGACTATCGAAGCTGCACGTAGCTTAGGAATGGAAGCGTCTATCGGTTCGATTTCTACCGGAAAACTCGCCGACTTTACAGTTCTCGGTGAAAACCCCGTAGAGGTGCCGATACAACGCCTTAAGGATATCCCAATATGGGGAACCATTTTTGAGGGGGAGCTATATCCACTAGATCCAAACTGATCAGCCTGCGAAGTGACGCGGTTTAAATGGGTCGGTAACTTAACGTCAAAACTCTTACCAAGAAAGGCAGTCTCCTATGTACAGAAAATCGCTCTTTTCATTTTTGGTGTGTTCATTCACTGTATTCGCCTCGTGGCAATCTGAAGCCTGTACGCGTATTTTGTACGAGTCCGGTCTCGGAAATTACATTATCGGTAGAACCATGGATTGGTACGACGATTTGGGTTCAGATTTATGGGCGTTCCCCGTGGGCATGGAACGCGACGGCGGCACTGGGCCTGATGCTATTAAATGGACTTCAAAGTTCGGATCCGTGATTGTTGATGCTTATGACGCAGCCTCTACAGACGGCATGAACAATGCGGGACTTGTCGGCAATATCCTCTATTTGGCTGAAGCTGATTACGGTGATATTGACTCGTCTACAAAGCCTCAGCTTTCAGTCGGCGCTTGGCTTCAGTATGTTTTGGACAACTTCGGTTCGGTCAACGATGCGGTGACTGCGTTGGCCAAGGAGCCGTTTGTCATAGTTGCGCCAGATTTGCCAGGCGGTAAAGCCGCCAGTGCGCACCTATCTTTGGCTGACTCTTCGGGCGATAGCGCAATACTGGAGTATGTGGACGGAGCGTTGGTCATACATCACGATCGTACTTATACGGTCATGACTAACTCTCCGACATTCGATCAGCAACTTGCAATAAATAGCTACTGGGACACTGTCGGTGGGCTGAAGATGCTACCGGGTACACATCGCGCCTCAGATAGGTTCGCTCGAGTAAGTTGGAACCTCAAATCAACACCAAAAGTAGAAGAGAACCAACTTGCGGTGGCAACAGTCTTTTCTTTGATCCGCAATATATCTGTACCCTTGGGCATTTCAGATCCAGAAAAGCCTAACATTGCATCAACCTTATGGAGAACTGCATCAGATACCACCAATAAGCGCTACTACTTCGAATCTGCGTATAAACCCGCAATTTTCTGGGTGGATTTAGACAAGCTAGATCTATCCGAGAGCTCTGAGCCATCGAAGCTGAGCCTTACCGAAAACCCAATGCTGTCGGGCGAGGTCTCAACGTATTTCCAACCCGCTGAGCCATTCCAGTTCCTTGCCCATTGAGGATTTAGGTAGCGCCTTGGGCGTCAACCATACGCAAGACGTCATAAAAGCTTTTTCACAATGTGGTAACCATTGGGCTACAGCAGACGTCAAGACCGCATGTTGTCGTCCAATGGAACGCCGCCAGAGCGGATCTGCGAAACTAGTCTTGCAGGGTTGTTTGGTGACATCTCCCGTAGCATTCTCACACGCCTGCCGCAAAGTTTCTGGACACACTTCATGTAAAGCTAGACACTGCGTTGACGCTAATAGGTGGCATTCATGGACGCGATATTTTTCAGCCTTGACCAGTGGTTCAGTTTGGCGACAACGACCGCAAGCGTCGGCTGGTTAATACTCATACTTGCACCTCGGCGTACAAGATGGATTATGGCGATTCCAAGATTTTTTATCCCATTTGGTATGTCGCTGCTCTATGCCGGGTTCGCGATGGCATACATGTTTACCGTAGAAGGTGGCGGGTTTGCTTCGCTCGCTCAGGTGGCAGCGTTGTTTCAAAATAAGCAGCTACTGTTTGCGGGATGGGTTCACTACCTTGCCTTCGATCTCTTTGTGGGTGGCTGGATTGCGGTGCAAGCGGATCAAATTGGAGTGAGCCGGCTGGCGCAGGTGCCTATTCTGCTGGCAACCTTTATGCTAGGACCTCTGGGTTTGGCGCTATTTCTGACAGTTAACGTCATCGCCAAATTACTCAACAAAGAAATGCTAGGCGCAGGTTTTGGCGAAGGCGTGAGTAATAGATGATTACCCGAGCTAGCTCAACGCAACATCTTTGCTCGCGTGGTCTGTCTCACGACCACGTAACCAGGCTTAACATCTCACTCGCAGTGTTAATGCTGGCTAGTTTTGTGGTGTTCCTTCCGGCGATGGTCATTGATCCAAGATCCCTTGATGGCGCGGGAGTGTGGGTAAAACCCCAAAAGTTTAATCTGTCGTTGGCGTTACACTTTCTTACGATAGCAACGTTAGCGCAGTTACTTCCCTTTGAAGTAAGGAACGGTCGAGCTCTACGGGTAGCCACATACTTCGCTGCTGTCGCCTTGATATTTGAATTTCTTTGGGTCGGTTTCCAAGCGGCTCATGGCAAGCGATCTCACTTTAATTTCGATACCACTTTCGAATCGATTATGTACGCCCTTATGGGCGTGGGTGCACTACTTTTAATGGTGATTGCGTTAGTCCTTTGCATCCAGATACTGCGACGCGGCGATCGCTCTCGTTTTGGTCTTTGGTTGGGGGCTGTTGTGGGTCTTGGACTCGCCTTCATTTCAACACTTTTTATCGGCTTTGAGATGTCAAGCACCAGCCGCTATGTCGGTGCTTCTCTGGAGGGTGGTGGCGCGACCGTACCCTTTTTTGGTTGGTCGAGAGAATATGGAGACCTTCGACCTTCACATTTCGTTAGCCTTCACCTCATGCAGACGCTGCCTTTCCTCGGGTGGCTGTCGGATAAGCGGGGTTGGCGTGCAAAGCAAGTCGTGGGTACCGCAGCTGTGGCGCAGCTGGGCCTGGCAATTTTCCTGTTTCAGCAGGCAAAAGCGGGCCTGCCCATCTGGCCTATTTGAGACAGCGTAAGCGATTGTTTCGATATCGGCATACAGCAGGCAGCTACTCCACGATAGACGCGCACCTAAACGGCACGAAAAACGTTGCTTTGGCCCTTTGACGCAGGGGCCGCTCCCACCAAGAGTTTTCCACTCCAGCTGTGTGCCCATTGTGTCGCTATAGGTAAGTGTGCGCGCTGATACTAGGCGCAACATCAGTTCAGCCTAAAACTCGCACGTCTCCGATACGGGGTATATGTCTGTCGCCACAGTAATCGTATGCACTGCCAATCCACACTTTTCCCTTGGGGGCGCGGTCGCGGGATGTTTCGGGACTACTGCGGCACTTTTCCGCCAGCTCTAACCAGGTCTTCCATGGCTTCAGCGAGTAGCACATCGGAACTGGTTAATCCGCCAGCGTCGTGGGTAGTCAGAACAACGTCTAGCTTGTTGTAAATATTTGACCACTCCGGGTGATGATTCAGGCGCTCTGCTACCAATGCGGCGCTGGCCATGAATCCGAACGCTTCGACGAAGTCGGCAAATACGAACTTTTTCCTGAGCTTGTCATCCACCACCCGCCACCCACGCGATTCGAGGTTGACGAGATTAGATTGCGATACGGGTTCGTACATCATCGGCATCATTCCCACAGTCACTGTTCGTATGTTACGCGGCGCGCCATGGTACAGATGAGGTGCGCAATAGTGCGAAATGGCACGTAACAGGTTAAGTTTTAGCTTTTATTCAGGTTGAGGTCAGACAAGCATGCAGTCAGTCACCGCGTCATTACGCTATATCGCGCCACCTGATCAGCCCGTGGTCTACAACGCGTCAACTGCAGGCGCAAATGCACAGCTGGATATCAATGTGCCCTTCGATGACAGAAGGGTGGATGTCTTCAACGCCAGAGAACTCGCCCCTACCCCATCACTGGAACGCGAAGGTTTTAGCCTAGTAAACCACAATACGGCAGTCGATGATTTTTACGCACTGGCAGATCAGCTGGCAGACTATGAAGAAGAGCTGCGGCAATTGGTTTTGGCAGCTACCGGTGGCAAGCAGCTCATGGTGTTCGATCATACTCACCGCTCTGACTCCGCGCAGATACGTGGGCAGCAGCAAACGCGTGAGGCCACGGCGTTAATTCACAATGATTACACGGAAAGCTCAGCTCACAAGCGCTTGGGTGAGATTCTGGGCGCTGAAGTTTTGGACGAGTACAAAGACAAGCGCTTTATGATTGTAAACCTCTGGCGATCCATTAACGGGACGGTCATGCGCTCTCCCCTCGCCTGCTGCGATGCGCAAACGGTCGTCGAAGACAACGTGATAGCGGCGGAGCGTCGTACTGCAGATCGAATTGGTGAGCTGGAACTGGTCACATATCGAGCGGATCAGCGGTGGTACTTTTATCCGCAGTTGAGATTCGACGAGGCGCTACTCATCAAGACCTACGATAGTCAGCCAGGTGGTGCGGCCAAACGCGCCATTCACACGGCGTTTGAAGACGCTACTGCGCCGCTCAATGCGCCGCCCCGTGAAAGCATGGAATCCAGGATGCTCGTTCTTTTCTAACACGTGCCAAATAGTGCATCACCGTTGATGCCAGCGTCTTTGTCCTCGTATTGTGGGGATTCACTGCCCACCTTAGTCGTAGACAATACGTTGCAGTGTTGCCTCGTCGACATGTTCGAAGGCGCGCCCGTATATGTCGAGGGAGGTCACTTCGCGGTACGACAGCTCATCCCCGTCGACCAGCAGGCTCATAGAGAACGCGGTGGTCTTGGCTTTCTCCACCATAAACGGCGACTGCACAACACCAAAGGTTTCATCCCCGGCGGTTGCCTGTACCTTAAATCGTTGCCCTGCCCCTTCGTCGCTAATGGCGCCACCGGCGAGCACGCAAACGCCCCGAGGGATGCTCAGGGAGTGCATCAAAAGGCCGGTAGACGGCTCGAACATCCAGTGGCCAATCTGGTCATGAAAGATTTTGCCGTTCTTGCGCTTGCGCACTACCTGACGGTATTGAACACAGACAAGGTTCTGCTCCTCGGCGTTTTCAGCCGCGCCGGCAGGCGTGAACTCGATTTCATCGTAGTAGGCATTCTTGTCTTCGCCATCGGGCTCTGGCGACAGATCCAAACCTCTGTCACCCCACCACTTACCTAATAGCTGAAATAGCGGGCCATAATCTACGCCGTTGATTGATGTGCTCATGTCATCCCCCGATGATTTTTTAGAAATAGTTTAAGCCGACTTTCGCTTATCTACTATCGCGATAATGGCAAAAACCGGCAAGAGCACCAGCGGCACCACTGCTACTGACTGAAAAGATTCTACGGACGCGTAACGAACTACCTCTGCCATCGCATCAGGTGACAGCCCAGCGAGCTGCTCGGCACCACCTGCGGCTTCCAGTTTTGCCGCATCGAAGATCGCGCCCATTCTAGGCAGCACGAACTGAATCGACATGCCGCCTGCAAAGCCCATTAAGCCCATGGCCAGTGCGCCGCCTGTAGGGAAGCGCTCTGCGACAATACCCAACATGGTCGGCCACAGGTAGCAAACGCCAATGCCCCATACCGTGGCAGCGGCAAATGCCAATGCCGGTGTGTTGGCAAGGCTCAGCAGGTAAAGCCCGGCAGCGGCCGCCAGGCAACTCACAAACATCAGCCCTACCGATGAAATGCGACTGACGATGGGCCCGGCGAAATGGCGCATGACAAACATCAAGGCACTTACATACACCAACAAAAGAATGCCTTGCATGCCCACGATGTTAGATAGCGCTATATTCACCCATTGCCCGGGTGCCAGTTCTGCTGCAGCCGTGAGGAACATGCAGGCCCAAAACACCCAGAACAGCGGCCGGCGAATCAGTTCGCGCAGCATATCGGCATAGCTGGCACCGCTGGCCACGCGCTCGGTAACAGGGAATGCCGAAGTAGCCACAAGCACGGCCATCAACAGAGACGGCAATACCAGCAATAGTAGATTCAGCTCCCAGGCCAGTTCTGCCTGTGTCAGCCCCACGCCCGCAAGTCCACCCACAACGATACCCGCCGGCCACCAGGCGTGCAGTATGTTCAGCCTGTGCGTTTTCTCATCGGGATAGAGCGCCGCGATCATCGGGTTGGAGGCCGCCTCTACCGCACCCCAACCCAGGCCAGTCAGCAGCAGGCTGATCATGACGATGGTCTCCACGGTGCCAGAAGGTGGCATCAGCGTTGCGACGAACAGTCCCAGGGAACCTGCCAGATACCCAAGGGCTGACAGCAACAACATCGCTTTCATGCCCATGCGGTCCACCAGCGCGCTGCCGAACAACAGGGTAAATGCAAAGCCCGTGAATGTAACGCCGAGTGCCTCGCCAAGACGCGTAGCTGACGTCGCTGCATCGATAGGTATGTAGATATCGGCTTGCAGGTCTGGCGCGATGGTGGCGCGAACGGCAAAACCCAGCCCGATCATGAAAATCGAAAGGTTGCCGATGAAGTAAAGCCGTTTGCGATCGATTCCCGTGTCGGTCATACCAAGCCCATTTGTTGTCGTTATTGTTTTTATCGCGGTCGTTGCGTTCTAGCGTGCGAGTCCCAGCATGCGCCTCAGACTTTCAGGGTCTTGATCGCCGCCGGCGAAATCGTCGAAGGCTTTTTCGGTGGTGCGAATCATATGATCCGCAATAAACGCAGCACCCTCCCGGGCTCCGTCCTCTGGATGCTTCAGACAACACTCCCATTCCAGCACTGCCCAGCCTTCATAGCCGTGCTGCGTCAGCAAACTGAAGATTCGCCGGAAATCGATCTGCCCATCGCCCAGCGAGCGGAAACGACTGGGGCGATCCACCCAGTCCTGATAACCACCATAGATGCCGCTGCGGCCATTGGGGTTGAACTCTGCATCCTTCACATGAAACATCTTGATGCGCTCGTGATAGATGTCGATGAACTGCGCGTAGTCGAGCTGTTGCAGCAGGAAATGGCTGGGGTCATACAAAATATTGCAGCGCGGATGATTGCCAGTCGCAGCAAGAAACCGCTCAAAGGTGACGCCATCGTGCAAGTCTTCCCCGGGATGGATTTCGTAACACACATCCACACCCACATCATCAAAGGCGTCTAATATAGGGCGCCATCGCGTCGCGAGCTCTTCAAAGCCTGCCTCAACCAGTCCGGGTGGTCGTTGCGGCCACGGATAAAAGGTATGCCAAAGTAGCGCCCCCGAAAACGTGGCGTGTGCATTCAGACCAAGATTGGCACTGGCTTTCGTCGCTAGCATCAGCTGCTCCACAGCCCATGCCTGGCGGGCTTCGGGATTACCGCGCACCTCGGCGGGTGCGAAGTTATCAAACTGCTCGTCGAAGGCGGGATGCACCGCAACCAGCTGCCCCTGCAGGTGCGTGGACAATTCACTGATCTCGACCCCCGCCGCACTGCAAACGCCTTTGACCTCGTCGCAATAATCACGGCTCTCGGCCGCCTGCTTCAGATCAAACAGGTTGCTTTCCCAGGTGGGGACTTGAATGCCGCGATAGCCCATACCCGCCGCCCAACTGGCGATGCTTGCAAGGTCATTAAACGGAGGCGCGTCGTCTGCAAACTGCGCTAAAAAAATAGCGGGCCCTTTCATCAGTGGCTGTCCTCCAAGGTAGGTATGTCATGCCATTTCTGCTCGCTAAGACTGGCGTTAACGGCCGTTTCTATAAACGCCATACCGCGCAGCGCCATGGCTATGCCAGGCAGATCGCTGGCTTCCTCTGGCGGGATTCTTTGATTGTTGTGAGAGCGCACGCGCGCGGCGAACTCGCGATAAATGTTGGCGAAGGCTTCAATGTAGCCCTCCGGGTGGCCCATAGGCGTGCGCGTTGCGGTTTGTGCCCCGGCACTCAGGTATTCAGCGCCTGCACGCAGCTGCTGATGCGGTTGGTCTGGCCAGCGCAGCCACAGCGTGTTGGGCTCCTGCTGCCGCCACTCGAGTCCACCGCGCTCTCCATAGACGCGAATAACGAGATTGTTCTCCTCCCCCGTCGCAATCTGGCTCGCGTTAAGAACGCCGCGTGCGCCCCCGTCAAACTTAAGCAGTGCTGCACCGTCATCATCCAGAGCGCGACCGCTCACGGTGGCCCTGAGATCAGAGCACAGCGCAGTGATTTGCTGCCCGCTGACGTACTCCGCCAGATTCGCCGCGTGTACACCAATGTCGCCCATGCAGCAGCTGGCCCCGGCTCGTTCGGGATCAAGCCGCCACTGCGCCTGCTTGTTGGTAATTTCTTCTCCGTGATTCGCCAACCAGCCCTGGGAGTAATCCACCAGCACCTTGCGTATGCCCCCCAACTCCCCGGCCTTTATGCGCGCCCTTGCCTCTCGAACCATAGGGTAGCCGGTATAGGTATGGGTAATGCCGTAGCACAGACCGCTTTCTCGCACCGCCTGCGCCAGCGCCCTCGCCTGCTGAAAATCCAGGGTTGCGGGCTTGTCGGACAGCACGTGAAACCCACGCGCCAGTGCCGCAGAGGCAATGGGGAAATGCGTGTCATTGGGGGTCACAATGGCCACAAACTGCATGCGCTGATCATCCGGTCGCGCCGCTTCCGCATCCAGCATGGTGATGTAGTCCGGGTAGCCCCGATCAGTCGGAATCCCTAATGTGGTGGCGGAACGCTGAGCCTTGTCTGGCGATTGGCTGAATGCACCGCACACCAGTTCCACTTCCCCGTCCAGTGCTGCCGCCATGCGATGAATGGCACCTATAAAGGCACCTTCACCGCCACCGACCATGCCCATTCTTATGCGTTGCATGTGCTCCTCCCCGAAGCCCGAAAGCCTAACACTTACCAGGGGTTAGCGCAGAACATCGAATCACGGCGTGTGCAGTGAGTTAGGCTCGCCGATTCACGTGACGATGTTATCCGGCTACCATGCCGACTTTTTCCGGGACCAAACGAATGCGCGCCCAGCCACTTTTATTTCGGAACACCTTGCCAGCGCCGGGCATCTGGGCCGTTATCGCATTGGCCTCTATTTTTCTCCTGGGCCCATTGGGCGTGGCAACCGCCGCTGATGAGGAAGCCGGTGGGACCTTCCTCGACCCGGACAGCCCCTGGCTACTGACGCCAACTCTGAGTAGCGATCCCAAACTTGGCACTACCGCCGGTGCCGTTGCAGGCTATATCTTCAAAATCGATGAGCTGTCCAAAGATTCACTGGTCGTAGCCTTCGGGAACTACAGCGATACCGACTCTTGGATGCTCGGAGGGTTCTCGGACCTGTACTGGGACAGCAACCGTCACAGGGTTCAGTTGGGCGGCATCAACGGCGTGATTCGCAATGACTACGATGACTTCCTCGGAACCGGGCTGCCCGCGCGAACCGAGGATGACCTGACCGCGTTTGCCGCGCGCTACTTTTATGGCCTGTCTGAGCACTGGTATCTCGGTGTTCAGGCCTTATCCAGCAATTATGCGATCGGCGCAGATGGCTTGCTGGGTGGCATCCTGGAGCAGATTGGCCTGGTCGGTTTCGATTCTAACGGCATTGGCCTGGCGGTTGAGTATGACTCCCGCGACAACATTCGAAACCCCCACCGCGGACAGCGCTTGAGCCTGCATAACACAGCCTACAGGGAGAGCCTGGGCGGTGATGAGTCATTCGACGCCTATAACGTGGATTTCAGTCACTACCAGCCCGTTGGAAGCCACGTCATTGCGCTTCAGTCCTATAGCCGATTCACCCATGATGCGCCGCTGGGCGGTTTTTCGTCGGTGAGACTTCGTGGGTACACACGTGGCAATTACCTTGCTGAGAACTACACACACCTGGATGTTGACGCGCGCTTCAGCCTCACCGGGCGTTGGGGTGCCAATGTTTTCGCGGGAGTCGGCTGCCTGTTCGAATCGGTCTCGGATTGCGGCAGCGGTGACGACCTCTACCCCTCGGGCGGCGTGGGTATCAGCTACCTGCTGAAGCCCGAGGCCGGCTTCGTGCTTAGAGCCGACTACGCGGTGGGTAAAAGTGACAACTCTGCCTTTTATCTCACCCTGGGCCATCCGTTCTGACAACAGAGAGACCCACGGGATCAAAGCCGATATACTGCGATCTTCGCCTAATTCATATTTACTTTAAGTAAAGCCTCTATGTCTCTGTTAAAAAACATTATTATAGCTGCTTCGGTTTTCTCAAGTGCCGCTCTGGCAGCGACCACCGGCCCCGAGAAGTTCGCCCAGTTGGGGCACTTGCTAAACACACCCACCGAGACGCGCCTTGCCAGCGGCGCTCCCGGGCCTGACTACTGGCAGCAACGGGCCGATTACCGCATCGAAGTCACATTGGACGACAAACGCCAGCGCCTCGATGGCCTGGTCACCATCGACTACACCAACAACAGCCCCCACACGCTGACATACCTATGGGTGCAACTGGATCAGAATCGCTTCCAGCCAGACTCGGACGATATGCTCACGCGCACCGCGCCCAACTTCGACAAGTTTCCCTACGGCACCATGGCGCACTTGCTGGAGCGCCAGGATTTTGATGGCGGCTTCAAAATCGACGCCGTAACAGACGCGAATGGTCAGCCCCTGGCGCACACCATCAACAAGACCATGATGCGTATCGAACTTCCTGAGCCTCTGGCACCCGCTGCGCAGTTCACCTTCAGTATCGATTGGGACCACAACATTATCGATGCCACTACAGTGAGCGCCCGAGGCGGGTATGAATACTTCGAAGCGGACGACAACTACCTGTATGAAATTGCCCAGTGGTATCCCCGCATTGCCGCCTACACCGACTATCAGGGGTGGCAGAACAAGCAATTTCTCGGCAACGGCGAGTTCACCCTGGAACTGGGCGATTTTGAGGTCTTAATCACCGCGCCAGCAGATCACATCGTGACGGCAACCGGTGTGCTTCAAAACGCCGATGAAGTACTGACAGCCGCACAGCTCGAACGCTACCAGCGCGCACAGACATCGTCTGAGCAATTGTTCATTGTGACGCCGGCGGAAGCCAAACAGAACGAGAAGAGCCGCAGTCGCGACCAAAAGACCTGGCGATTCTTTGCTGAAAACGTACGCGACTTCGCCTTTGCGTCTTCGCGCAAGTTCATTTGGGACGCCCAAGCCGTTCCCAATGGTGGCAGTGGCACCGTGTTGGCGATGTCTTTGTACCCCAACGAGGCGGAACCCCTTTGGAGCCAGTACTCAACGCCTGCCATTGCACACACCATCGAGGTTTACTCACGTTACACCTTTGAGTATCCCTACCCGGTGTCTATTTCGGTGAACGGCCCCGTGGGCGGCATGGAATACCCCATGATCACGTTCAACAAACCACGCCCCTACCCTGACCAAACCTACTGGGACGTGCGCCAGGTTGCCGGTGACAAAACCTGGGAGCGCAGTAAATACGGCCTCATTTCTGTCATCATTCACGAGGTGGGTCATAACTACTTCCCCATGATTGTGAACTCCGATGAGCGTCAGTGGACCTGGATGGATGAGGGTATGAACACCTTCCTTCAATTCGTCACCGAGCAGGAGTGGGAGGATGGCTACCCCTCACGCCGCGGCGAACCTGAGAACATTATCGAGTACATGACCAGCAGCCCGCAGGTTCCGATAATGACCAACTCGGAAACGATCCATCAGTTCGGCAATAACGCCTACGGCAAACCGGCTACTGCGCTGAACATACTGCGCGAAAGCATCATGGGGCGTGAACTGTTCGATTATGCCTTCCGCGAGTTTGCACAGCGTTGGATGTTCAAGCGTCCTACGCCCGCGGACTTCTTCCGCACGATGGAAGATGCCTCTGCGGTAGACCTGGACTGGTTCTGGCGCGGCTGGTTCTACGGTACTGAGCATGTCGATATCAGCATCGCCGATGTCTCGCTCTATCAGGTTGATACGGGCAATCCCGATGTGGAAAAGGCCTGGCAGCGCGAGGAAGAAGAGCGCAAGGAGCCTACCTTGTCGCAGCAGCGCAATGCCGACGTAGAGACCCTGGTGGATCGTAACCGCGACCTGCGCGACTTCTACACCGACTATGACGAGTTTGACGTGACACCTTACGACTACGCGCAGTTCGAGAAACTGCAGCAGTCATTGACCGATAAGGAACGCGCCCTTCTGGCCGCTGACAAGAACTTCTACACCGTGCGCTTTGACAATGTGGGTGGACTGGTGACGCCGCTGCCCCTGCGTATCACTTACGCGGGTGGCAAAACCGAGGAGATGGTGATTCCGGCTGAGATCTGGCGTCGCAATGCCCAGAGCGTGACCAAGCTCTTTATTGCGGACAAACAGATCACCAGCATCGAGTTTGACCCGTATCGCAGCACAGCGGATGCTAACACAGCGGATAACGCTTGGCCGCGCCAACCCAAAGCCAGCCGCTTCAAGCTGTTCAAAGAGAGCGAGAAGCCCAATCCAATGCGTCATCAGGATAAAGAGCAGTGGGAACAGCCCATCCGTTAATCGCCCTTGTGCTGGGCCTGTGCGTTGCACTGGCCCAGGCCCATCCCAACCACACCAGTTTTGCCGAGGTCGACTGGAGCGAGGACCGCAGCTCGCTGGAGGTCTCGTTGCGTGTGATTCCAGAGGATCTTGAGCAGGCTTTGGCATTCATCAGTGGCGCCCCCGTCAACCTGCAGCAACCCGATATCGACACCCTGCTTGCCGCCTATCTCCAGCGGCATTTCCAGGTTGCCGATCCGCAGGGTTCTGTGGCGCCGGTCACCCTGGTGGGCACCTCCGTGCAGTACCGACAAACCTGGCTGTATTTCACACTGGCGGCCCCCGCCGAGCAGCCGCTCTCACTGACCAACACCCTCCTCCTGGACACCGTGGAGGGACAGGTCAACCAGGTTCGACCCCTGTGGCAGGCCGAATCCTTGATATTCAATGCCGAAACGTCCACACAGCCGCTCTGGCGACCCTGACGGCTGGCACGCCGTTGGGAAGCCCTCGAACTTTCCTCGTGCAGCGTAGTCCTAGCCTGATACACGGTTTGACCAGTGCTCGGAGGCAGTTACACTTGATCACTCGCGGTACGAAAAAGGTAGTTCCCTTGATAATAAGATCCCGTCTGGCGAAGTCCGCCAATACACTGCTTACCAGCCTGCTGGCATCAACGCTGGCCCTGCCTGCCGCCGCGGTTATCGAGTACACCGAAACGCAGCAGGACACCATCGTCGAACTGGTGGACCAGCTAGAAGAGCGGCACTACGCAAAGCTGCGCTACAACGATGACTTGTCTTCGGAGCACCTTGACAACTACATCGATAGCCTCGATGGCGGCAAGATGTTCTTTACCACCGCGGACCTGGCCGAGTTCGAGCAATACCGCACCCGCATGGACGAGGACCTACACAAGGGCAGCCTGGATGCGGGGTTTGCCATCTTTAACCGTTATCAGGCTCGCCTGGAAGCCCGACTCGGACAGGTGATTGACAGCCTGGACACGTCCATCGCCGCGATGGATTTCACCGTCGACGAGCAATACCGGCTCAACGGTGATGACCGGGAATGGGCCAATACGCAGGAAGAATTGGATGAGCGCTGGCGCAAACATCTGAAAAACCAGGTCTTGAGCCTTCGGGTTGCTGAGAAAGACCCCGAGGAAATTGCCGAGACACTAGGCAAACGCTATACCAACCAGCTGAACCGCGTAAAGCAGTACAACAATCAGGATGTCTTCCAGATTTATGCCAACGCGCTGACTGAGTTATATGACCCCCACACAAATTACCTGTCGCCGAGACGCTCAGAGAACTTCAATATCAATATGAGCCTTTCACTGGAAGGTATTGGCGCTGTCCTGCAGATCGAGGATGAGTACACCAAAGTGGCGCGCATTGTCGCCGCGGGCCCTGCTGACAAACAGGGTGAGCTCAAAGCCGCGGATCGCATTGTGGCCGTCGGCCAGGGTACCGATGGCGACATGCAGGATGTCATCGGCTGGCGCCTTGATGAGGTTGTTGAACTGATCCGCGGCCCCAAGGGCACCACCGTAAAGCTCGAGGTCATCCCGGCCAAGGGCAAGTCGGATTCTCGCAAACAGATCACTATCGTGCGCAACAAGGTGAAGCTGGAAGAGCAGTCAGCCCAGAGCAAAATCCTGGAGATTCCCAACGGCGACCAGACCATGCGCGTGGGTGTCATCGACATCCCGGCCTTCTATATCGACTTCGATGCGATGCGTCGGGGCGACAAGGACTACAAGAGCACAACACGTGACGTGAAGGCGTTGCTTGATGGCCTGCAAGATGAGGGCGTAGACGGCATTGTGGTTGATCTGCGCAACAACGGCGGTGGATCACTGCAGGAGGCCAATGAGCTGACTGGCTTGTTTATCGAATACGGGCCCACCGTACAAATCCGTCACTCGTCCCGACGTGTCTGGCGCGACGGCAAGCGCCTGCGTGGCCCTTACTACGACGGCCCCTTGGTGGTATTGATCAACCGCTTGAGCGCCTCGGCGTCCGAAATCTTTGCTGGTGCCATCCAGGATTATCAGCGCGGCCTGATCGTAGGTGACCGCTCCTTCGGTAAAGGCACAGTACAAACTCTGGTGCCACTCACTGAAGGGCAACTCAAGCTCACGGAGAGCAAGTTCTACCGCATCTCCGGCGACAGCACCCAGCACCGCGGTGTTGTACCCGACATTGAGTTTCCCTCCATTTACGACCCCGAGCAAATCGGCGAAAGCTCGCTGGATCATGCGCTGAACTGGGACCAGATCAACCCCGTGCGTCACCGCCGTTACGACGATTTGTCGTCGCTGTTGCCACGCGTTGGAGAGTTGTTCCAGGAACGTGCCCAGACCAACCCGGACTTTGTGTACCTCGAAGAACAAGTCAACCTGGCAGACGAAACTCGCGATATTCGCGCCCTGCCACTGAATGAGGCTGCTCGTATCGCCATGCGCGAAGAGCAGGAGGCCAAGGCTCTGGCGATAGAAAATCGTCGGCGTGCATCGCGTGGCGAAGAACCGCTGGCGTCACTGGATGAAGAAGAAACGTCCGAGGAAAGCGAAGACACTACCGGTGATGTGGAGCTTGCCGATGGTGAGCGGGCGCAGGATAGCCTGGGTGTAACGGACTACAGCGCCGAAGAGACTGAAGAAGAGGAAGAAAACACCGACGTCCTGCTCTCAGAGGCCGGTAACATTCTGGTGGACACCCTGGTTCTGAAGCAGCGAGCGTTCGCTCTCAACAGTCCCGCAGAGTCGGAAAAACAGCAAAACTAGCTCAGCTCCGGACCTATCCCCGGGGCCGGAACCACCCCAGCGATTGATGCAAGCCTGCAACGCTGCCAACGATAATGAGTGTGGGGGCCTTGGGTTGCTCACGCTCTACAACACTCGCCATCGTAGCCAATGTGCCCGTAAGCACACGCTGCTCTGGGGTGCTGGCCTTCTCTACCAGTGCGCAAGGGGTGTCTGCGTCGCGCCCGTGTGCCTGTAACTCACGACAAATAATGGGTAAGCCCACCAGCCCCATGTAAAACACCAGTGTTTCGGCCGGGGACTGCATGGACTGCCAGTCCAGCGATAGCTCCCCGTTTTTGGTGTGCCCGGTGATAAACCTGACAGACTGCGCGTGGTCCCTGTGTGTCAGTGGAATACCACCATAGGCTGCGGCGGCACTGGCCGCTGTGACGGCCGGGACAACCTGAAAGGGAACCTGGTGCTCTGCCAGTAGCGCAATCTCTTCTCCACCGCGACCGAAGATGAACGGGTCTCCGCCCTTTAGACGGGCAACACACTGCCCCTGCTGTGCCAACTCCAGCAGCCATTGATTAATACGATCCTGAGGAACAGCGTGCTCGTCCCGCTGCTTACCCACATAAAAGCGTTCAGCATCCTTGCGGGCCATATCAACGATGGCAGGATTCACGAGTCGGTCGTACAGGATGACATCAGCACGTTGCAGTAGCCGCAAGGCTTTGAACGTCATGAGGTCGGGATCACCGGGGCCCGCGCCGATCAGGAATACTTCGCCGGTAGCTGGCCTGCCTGATGCCAGGGCTGTCTCCAGCGTTTGTGTAGCACCGGCCTCGTCCCCCGCCATCACTTGTTCTGCAATGGCACCACCTAACAGAGCCTCCCAAAAGTGCCGACGGCCCGACTCATCGCCAATGGCCGCCTTCACCCGTTCGCGCATCTGCCCGGCCCAGCGCGCGAGCCGCCCATAGCCCTGGGGCACCAGAGTTTCAATCTGAGTACGCACGTTACGGGCGAGGACAGGGCTGCTACCGCCGCTGTTGATGGCGATAGTTATCGGGTTACGGTCCACGATTGACGGAACAATGAAGGTGCACAGGGCTGGATCGTCCACCACGTTCACAGGGATATTCCGCGCGTCGGCTTCTTCAAAGATCGATTGATTGAGCTCTCGATCCGGCGTCGCGGCGATCACCAGCTTCTGGCCTTCAAGATCGGCGGTTTCATAGCGCTTACGGCGCCAGGTCCCGCCCCACTCCTCCAGGGCCAATTCCAGTTCTGAAACAATATCCGGAGCGACAACGGTCAACTGCGCTCCAGCCCGGGCCATCAGTCTGGCTTTGCGCACCCCGACTGATCCGCCACCGACCAGCAATACATGCCGACCCC
>SPKZ01017227.1_pt1 | contig 29124 bp, 34 predicted proteins | sample 2456571 | NCBI WGS metagenome assembly SPKZ01 (sample SAMN11192286, study PRJNA482655) | marine metagenome | biome: ENVO:00000447; feature: ENVO:00000244|ENVO:00000211|ENVO:00000569|ENVO:00002023; material: ENVO:00002151; isolation source: ocean water from marine abyssalpelagic zone ... | reverse complement strand
GTGTTCTACACCGGCAGCCCGCGACGCACCGCGTTCGGTGAGCTCGAGGAAAAGTCGTATGTCCTCTGGGATACCGACACCGGGCAGTGGGAGCGCATCGCCACGCCGTGTGCGCCGATGCTGCAGCTCGAGGCGATTTGGACCGACGGCGATTTTGTCGGGTCGCATGACACGATCGTCGCGTCCGTTGGTGGCGTGCAAGGTGCCGAGCTCCGGTTCCGCTACACCGTGCCGGCCGAGCACCGCGAGGCCGCCGCGTACTGCGCCAACACACTGCGGACGGACTGGACTGCGCTCGGAGCAAAGAGCGTCCAGCTCGAACCGCAGACGGTTACACTTTCCGTTGCGAAAGCGCCGGAGGTGGCGGAGGCTATCGGGACCGCTGCGAAGCTGCGCGCCATGTGGCGACTGCGAGGCAACGAGCCGGACGACCCGGACAGCGTCCTAGAAAAGTTGGCAACGCTGGAGGCTGGGATCGAATGACCTACCGCAACATCCACATCCACAACATGGGGCCATTCTCCGACGTCGAGCTCGACCTCGAGGCCATCGAGGGCCAGCTGATCGCGATCTCCGGTCCCAATGGCGTCGGGAAAACCACGCTGCTCGAGCTCCTGACCGGAGGCCTGTCGTACCGCAGCTGCCGCACGCGGGGAACGCTGGCGCATCTGGCGACCGCGCGCGACAGCTACATCGAGGGCACCGTGGTCAACGGCCGCCCCTGGAAGATCCGGCAGACGGTCGACGCGACCAGTGGGAAGTCGGAGGCCCTGGTGACGGCCGAGGACGGGTCGCACCCGTTCGACACTGGCAAGGTCCGCGACTTCGACGCGTGGTCAAAGACGACACTGGTGCCGCCGGAGGTCCTGTACGCGTCGGCCGTCAGCGTGCAACGCGAGCAAGGGTTCCTGTCACTCACCAGGGGCGACCGGATGGCCGTGCTGCTGCGGGTCATCGGGATGGAGCGCCTGGAACTACTGGCCGAGGCTGCCCGTGGTGAGGCGCGAGAGGCCCGGCGAGTGTTGGAGGCTGTGCGTGTCCGGCAGGACGAGGCACTGACCTCCGCGCTGGACTTAGACGCGCAGAAGGGCCTGTTGGAGCGAGTGCGCGCCGAGGCCGCCGCCGCGGATCTGGATCTTGAGCAGGCCGAGAAAAGGCTGCGCCGCGCCGAACTGGCCGCCGCCGACGAGGCGATGGCCGCCGAGCTCCGAAGCCGACACGATGCGAGCCGCAAACGAGTGGCCCTGCATCGTGGTGCGTTCACCGACAACGCCGAGCGCCTGGCCAACAACCGGAAGCTGCTGGAGCAGCGCGACGAGATCATGGAGGCGATGCGCAAGGACACCGAGCTGCTGGAGTTCTGCGAGACGCACATGGCCGAATCCGTGGCGTTCGAACGGGCGGCCGAGAAGCTGGAGGGCGAGGCCCGGGCACTGTCGGGGGAGCACGAGCGGGTTACGCGACTGCGCCTGGGCGCCATCGAGGGACAGAAGCGCGCGACCGCCAGGCTGAAGGACGCCGACACGATCGCCAACGCCGTCCACGGCATCGAAGACTTGCGGAAGGTGGTCCACGACGCGGAGATATCCTCCGAGGGCGCGGACATGCGCCTGGCCACGCTACGGGGGTCGCTGCTGGGACACAAGGACGAGCGGATCGTGCTGCTGCGCCAGGGACTGGAGCGGAGCCAGGGGCCGGAGTGGATGGAAGAGGCCATCGACGCGGCAGCGGAGGCGCTGGCCGACGACGACGCGCTGGTGGTCCAGCACGAGGGCCTGCCCACGCGCATCGAGAATGCCAAGGCCCAAGCCCGCGAGCTGATCGACATGATCGGACAGGCGAAGGGCGCCCTGTCACTAGCCGACGGGCTGGTCGGCCGCAAGGGGGAGATCGTTGCCGCGCAGGAGGACTTCGAGCGCGACGGCCACACGATCATGCACGCGGACACCGCGCTGGCGAAGCTGAACGAGAACGCTAGCGCGACCGAGGACAAGGCCGCGACTAAGCGGATCGCGCAGAAGGGCCAGCAGGACCTGGCCGCGAAGGTGCAGGAGGAACGCGACCAGCTGCAGCCACTGACGCGCAAGCTCAAGAACCTGGAGGCGGCCGCCACGCGGGTCGAGGAACTGGAGCACCAGCAGATCGCGCTGAACGCCGCGTGCGTGGAGGCCGAGGCCGAGCGCGACCAGTTGCCGGAGCTGCCGGAGTTCGCCGCGATCACCAAGGACCTGGGACCGCACCGGGACGCAATCGAGGACCAGCGCCGACACGCGAAGAACGTGCACGCGCTGGTGGGCACCGCCGACGGGGGCGTGCAGCGCGCGATCGAGGACCAGCAGAAGCTGGTGAAGATCGAGGTGGAGCGCGTCGGCGCCGAGCGAGAACTGGCGGAGTGGACGCGCCTTGCCGCTGACGTTGGGCGCGACGGGCTGCAGGCACTGGAGGTCGATGCTGCGGTTCCGGCCCTGAACGCGATCGTGAACGACATGCTGCACGAGTGCCACGGCTCGAGGTTCACGGTGGAGTTCCGCACCGAGCGCGACGTGGACAACGGGAAGTCGCAGCGCGAGGCCCTGGACGTCCAGGTCATCGACAACCTGAAGGGGCGGGACGCGCTGGCCGAGACCTACTCCGGCGGGGAAATGGTCATAGTCGGCGAGGCAGTGGCTCTGGGGCTGTGCGTGCTCGGGTGTGAGTGCATGGGCATCGACAACCCGACGCTCGTACGGGACGAGACAGGGGCCGCCCTGGACGCGGACAACCGGCCCGCCTATGTGCGCATGCTCCGACATGCGGCAAAGCGCATCGGCGCCGAGCACGTGCTGTATGTGAGCCACGACCCGGGGATGATCGAGGCAGCCGACGCGCGGATTATGATCGACAAGAATGGGATTGTGACGGTGGACGCATGAACCAGTACGACGTCCACTGGCCCGACCTCCACGGTGACGACCTGTCGGAGTTTAGGACCCTCAAGGCATTCGACCACGCCGACGCTGCCGAAGAGGTCGTCGAGCAAGAGGAGGCCGAGGACTGTAGCTACTCCGTCGGCGAGGGGCGGGGCACCGTCTGCGTGATGGTGCGCAGGCACGAGTCGGACGAATCTTGGAAGCCATTCGCCGTGCGCGGAGAAATGCGGCACCATTACCATGCAACTGAAACGGAACAGGTGTCAGAATGATCAAGGGTACACGGGCGATTAGTGTTCAAGCGGCCAGTCCCAAGCGGTCCATGTTGCCCGCGGGGGACTCGGCGCGGGCGGGAGTTGGCGACCCAAACCATCGCCCCTGGAAGGCGGGGACAACCATGTTGATGTCGGGCAAGTGGGCATCCGCCAAGCTAGTTCAGAGCATCAACGGCGAAGAGGTGGAGCTCCGCGGCCACTATGCCGGCGGGAAGTCGGCGCGCAGCTGGGTCCGCAGCGTGCCGGACGATGTCGAGGTGGTGTCTTGACGACGTTCGAGACGGGGGTGTGGCAAGCGACCTACGGCGCCGCGATGGCTGGCGGTGCGTCGCCAGACGTGGCAGCCGTCCATGCACAAAGCGCGATCAACGGCCTTCGATTCGCCGGCCGCCAGGACTGGATGCCGGTGAGGGAGGGCAACTACGAGCTGCCGCCGGAGCCGGAGCCGACGTGAGGGCCGAGCACGAGATTGCGATCGATCGATTGCTGCGGGACATCGGCGCGTCGATGCGCGACCGCCACTATCCCACATGGGGCCGAGTCGGAGGTCGCTTGAACCCCAGGCACAAGTCGCATTGGCTGCGCGTGCGCGGGGGGCAATACTCGGTCCGGGAAATACGATCGATGATCGCAGCGATCCGCACCCTGCGGACCCTGGCGTTCCTGCTGCTGGCCGCCTGCGACACCAGTGTCGCTGGAGGGTTCGCACTCGACGCGTCGGTGTCGGCCTACGTCGGGCCGCCGCGCCTGGTGGCGGACGACGGTGTCGTCGTGGTGCTCGAGGACGACGCCGCGGTCGCGGTCCCGACTGACGCCGCGACGCCGGATGCCGGGACCGACGCCGGAGAGCCTGGCCCCACGCCCGCCGAGCTGGCGTTCGACCACTGCTGGGGGTTCGTGTGCTGCCACCAATGCGACCTGGAAAGGTGGTGCAGTGGAGACAGCTACCCACAGGTCAGCGCCGATGGTCAGTGCGTGCGATGCGAACCGAGACAACCCCTGTGCGCCGACGACGACGCCGGGACCGACGCCGGAGAGTGAATGTCCATTGTGACCAACGTGACGAAGCCGACGACCGCCTGCACACTCGAATGCGACATGTGCGGGACGGAGACGCTGCACCGTCGACAGTGGGGCGCGAGCGATCGCGTGTGCCAGGGCTGCGGAAACGTCAACCACCGCCGGCCGCCAGTGCGTGGGGCGGACATGCTGGCGAAGTACGTCACCGCGGAGGCGACGCACGAGATATCCGAAGGCGAGCCGGTCCAGGGTGACGTGGAGATCACAGTCACCGGAGACGGCATCGACGGCGAGCGCCACGTCACGATCCCGGCCGCGCAGGTCGCCGCCGCGAAGGCCGCGGAGGCCGAGGCCCTGGCGGACTTCGGGCCGAGCGAACAGGTGACTGTCGAGCAAGCGCTCGACGCGGAGGCCAACGATGTCGATGACTGAGCAAGAGCTGGGGTGGCAGAAGAAGTACCAGGACACGACGACCGCCTGCGGGGTCGCCGCGAACGTGATGGCGCCCTTTGACCTGCGCGCGATCCTGGCCGCGATGCAGCGCGCCCTCGACACCGCCGAGGACCTGGCGGTCAAGCCGCCGCTGTGGGCGGAGAAGAAGGCCGCCATCCTGGCCGACAAGGAGCTGCTCGAGGCCGCTCTGCCCCTGTACGACTTGGCGCACGAGCGCCACCGACAAATCCAAGCCAAGAGGAAAGCCGATGAAGCTCTCAAGACGTGACGTACTGAAATGGTTTGGGGTCAGCGCCGCAGCTGGCGCAGCTGGCCCCGCCCTGGCGCGAGAGCCCGACCCGCTCGATGACTTCGTCGGCCAGGCGGAGTACATCCCAGCAAGCCCGCCCGACCCGTGGCCGGACCCGTGCCAGTGGCCGCCGCGAGGCCTGGTGCTGTCGCTGCACACCGAAGATCCGCGAGTGGGTAGCGAGGTCGCCGTGCCCCAGGGGCGCTACGAGACCACCTACCCTGGATACGAACGCATCGTGATGCCGACCGACCGCTCCGGCTGGGAGTATTCACAGACGCAGGACACGGTGTCGAACGCCGACGAACTCCGGTTCCCAGAGTGCGTCGGCGGGTCGTATGACGTCCGCGCCATCTGCATGGGCGACGGCACCGAGGTCCTCCACGTCCTGGTGCTCGCCTTGCCGATCCTGCTGTCCGGCGGGGTGACAGCCATGGCGGGCAAGGGACAGATCCAGCTCGGCCTGGTATGAGCGTCCGATTTCGGACGGTGGGAGGGCCGGAGCCGGAACGCGCGCAGGACATCGAGCCGCCGACCGATCCTGGCGAGGTGGTGTTCTTTCGCAATGCCAATGATTTCGGACGGTGGTGGAGCATGGACCACACCGGGCTGCCAGGGATGCGGAAAGCGACGGTGGAGGAGGCGATGTCCGTGGCCGTCGCCGCGCTGCGACTGTGAGCTCGACGGACGAAAAACGCCCCGCCCCCCGGTGAAGGGAGGCGGGGCGTTTTGGTTTGCTCGCTCGCTCTATTGAGCCGCGATGATCGGGAGAGTGATGTCAGGCGACACGTGGACCTCCGTGCTCGGGAACGTCACCGTGAACTCGACGAGGGCGGTCAGCGCGTTGGCCACTTCTGACGTCTTGCGCTGGTAGCCGACGATCCCATTGGTGGCATCGTCCACGACGCCGGCCTCGTCATCCACTATGACGAGGCTGGAGTCGTCCCGGTCCTTCCAGCGACACACGACAGTCGTGCCGCCGGGTAGGACGATGGGCTGGCCCTCGAAAAGCAACTGGTAGCGCAGCAGTCCATGTGTATCGCCCACTTTGATTGGTCGATACGATTTTTTTGCCACGCTTCAGCCTAGTCCTCGGTCCAGGTGAGGGCACCGATGGCAGCTTCCGGCTGGATGCCGTTGCTGACCGCCAGGCTGGCCGTGAGCGCGCCGGAGGCGAGCAGGTTGCCAGCGCCGGAGACCGCCGTGCCGATGCCGTAGTGCGTCTCCGTCTCCGATCCGCCGGTGGCCTGCGGCCACTGCACGATCGCGGTGTTGCTGGCGTTGTCGCCCGCGACGGTCCAGCCGCCAGCGGTGCGCGGAACGGCCGCGCGCGCGTAGGAGGTGTAGGCCGCTTCGCTTGTGGTCTGCACGCCCGCCTCGCCGGGGTCCGCTGTGTGCAACGAGCAGAACAGGTCGCCGTCCGCTGCGCTGGGCTGCAGGCCCGAGGCGTCTCCGATGTTTGCGATCGCCGTGTTGTTGAACAGCAGCAGGAGGAAGTTGGTCTCGAAAGCGTTTGTCTTGCTCATGGGTCAGGGTCCTTCGCGCCTGCGCGCTGTTATCAAACAGTTGCCGTCGTCCAATGGGTGCGGTCCACTATATTTTCCAGATGTTGATTGCCGCGAGCATGGCATCACGCATCGTGCCGCCATTTATCGGAACGTCCAACCACGCGTGGGTGGTGTCCGATGAGATGGCCACGAATAGAGATTGGTCGGACGCCATCTCATAGCTTGCAATTTGGAACGAATAATCTCGGATGAAGTCTCGGCCTAGATCTAAAGCAGCCTCGATCTGCGCGGCGTCGGTCGGGTCGCTAGCCTGGGTCGCCACCAGCACGCCGCCCACGAACACCTTGAGATCGGTGATGATCGACTTGCGCTGCTCCTCGCCCGCTAGCATGCGCTCGTCTGGCGAATACATACGGGTCATAGTTTTGGCTTCCGCGTGCGTTGACCCGTCCTCAAGATCCCAGCGGATCGTGATGTCGCGGGATAGCGTGCCCGGCGGGTCTCGCCTCCATTCGTACTCCTCGACGAGAACACGATCGATGAAACTCTTAGATCCGTCCACGTTGAACGTCGCGCTATCGAAATACTCCACGCTCACCACGTCGCCGAGCTGGCGCACCGTCTTGCGCTCCAGCCTACGGTCGAGGCAGGTGCGATAGTTCAACGACGTAGGCGGCGATAGCCTGTCCCAATCACCCTCGGGCAGGTATCGAAATATCTTGCAACGACCATCCGGTGGTGGGGTGGAGACCGCGATCAGAACCGGATCGGGCGATGCGTCTCGGTCGATGTACCACTCCTGATTAGCAGGCGGATCGACGGAGGCGGCCCAGCCGGTATCGATCCCGGCATATCCCGGCGTGGAGTCGTTTTCAAATTGTGAGACCGCCGTCGCCACGTCTGCGCGCTTGCGAAATTCCTCGACCCGCACGGTCCCGCCCGATCCTGCGTTGTTATAGATTGCGACCCACATCTAACTAGGCTCCATGATGAGGTACATCGTGCACTCTCCCGGCTTCTGAGATGAATCATATTCGATCTCTACATAATCGCCTGCACTGACCGAGACGCTGATCGTCTCGGCCCCGCCTAGATCCGCATTCATGCTGCCAAGGACCACCGTCGCCTCCACTGAGCCGTTGATGTGGATCTTCATCTGGGTCGACGTGCTTCCGTCTGCTGTCTGGTAGACCAGACCCGTCAGCGTGCCGGTAATGCCGATCGGCTGGCGCGTCCTCGGCTTCGTACTGTCGTCCGCGGTGGTGCTCTTGCCGTTAGCTATCAGAAATTTGCCCAGCGAATCCGACTTCGCGCCGAACGGGCAGCACGCGATCGTATCTGTGAAGCCTACTGCTATCGCGGCAGCATCCTCTGGGCTTGGGATGTTTGCGAATACATAGTCTGTATCGGAGACTAGGATCTCGCCGCTCTGCGAGCTTGTGAGCTGTACGACCACCTCATTTCGAGAGTCGCCAGCTGCTGGCGTGATCGTGCTGATCAAATCGTTTCGCACGACGTTCCCGATCCGCACGATGATCCCGACCTGCATTCGATCAAGGTTGTGCACCACCGAGACGCTGCTAACGCCCGAGAATTCCATCGAGAATAACGGCTTGAATTGTCCGGCCATCAGAGCACCCCCCCGTCACTAAATGCCACTCCTTCGAGGATCAGCGTCCACATCGTCAGATCCTGATTTGGCGATCCGTCATCAGCCAACTCAAAACGAATCATCACCAGATCGCCACCGTACAATCCGTCTATTTCAAACGGACTAAATGCCGTGGATAGGGCGCGGTTGTCGGCGGTAGCTGTGTCGGTCAACGCTGTTGGGCCAACGGCCTGCCCAGCGTTCGCGGTTAGCGTGTCCGTGTTTGCTAGCGTCCTCGGCACAGGCACGAGACCGCCTGATGGGTCTGCCACGTTCACGCCCTGCACCTGAATCGGGAGCACCGAGACGATCCCGGTGGGTGCGGTGGTAATGGGCTGCGATCCCTCGACCGAATAGACCGGGGTGATCTTGAGCGCGAACGCCGTGCATAGTCCCTCTGGTAATACCAGCTGAGTGTAGATCGCGTCCCCTGTAGTATTCAGTCTGGAGTTAGGCGCGTTTTGTGTCCATTCAGTTGGTAGCCCTCCGCTGCCCACCAGAATATTGGCAGACTGAACGCCGCCCGATTCGCCGTACACGTTCCCGCCGATGATCAGTGTCTGCCGCCAGAGAGCAAGCCCCAGCGCGCGACGCCTCCCCAGCTCGTTCAGTTGCACGTGACTGGGCGCGAGCCAGGCCGTCTCGAAAGTCGGAAGCGTCGTGACTGTGCTGGCGATACGCCATCGCACCCAATACGAGGCGCCGATGGCCACGCCTGCACCGTCTGCGGTAGCGAGCCCCCATGTCGTCTCGGTGTCGATGCCGTATTGAAGAAATTCGCTTGACGATGCGCGCAGGAACACGTCGCTAGAATAGCGGTAGGTCTCGACCTCCGACGACGCCTGCACTCCCACGCCTGCCCATGCCGAGCCGTCCCAGATCTCGACGACATATGAGCCACCGACGCCTGCTGCCACTTGAGCGATCTTGGCACCCCAGTGTTTCAGAGCCGCGCCGGCCGTTGTCTCGCGGGACGACGCCAAATAAATCGCGTTGCCTACTCCGGTCCCCTGAAATGTCAGCGTCGAGCCCGATCGGCTCTGCGCCGCTGCCGTCTCGTCGACCTGTGATCCGCCTGTCACGACCGAGCCGACCATCGTCTCCGTGCCGTCTGTCGTGATCACCTTGATCCCGTCGCTGTATGACGAGCCCTCGCCTACCAGTAGGGCCGATCCGAGTTCGGGGAAACCCGTCACCATGTCCGACCCGACGACGCGAGACTCCGCGTCCCGGACGTCGGTTAGCTCCTGGTGAAACGTCGCGTTCAGCTGCATCGTCCCGATCGCGGCACTCGGGAAACTAAACAGCGGCTGGACCGTCGCGCCGCTAACTACCAGCGTGGTGCCCGCCCCTGTGAGCGCAGGATCGATCAGCAGACTCGCGATCGTCGCGTCAACACGTCCGCCGACGATCGTCACTGTCACGCCGTCCGCGGCCAGGTGGCCGCCGTTCGGTACGTTGAACCAGTTAGGCGAATAGATGATGCACGTGCTCGTGCCCGAGACGTGGATGCAGTCAACGACGTTCGAGTTTCCGACGTTATGTGCCTGGCCCTGGAATCGGCCGCCGCCCTCGGTCAGCGTGACGTTCTCGATCGTGCCTGCGGACTGCGGGACGTGTACATCATCGAGAGCAAGCACGCCCGCGCTCACACGTAGCAGATTCGCCATGCCTCCAAGCGAGCACCGGATATTCCCGCCGATGAGCTTTCCCGTCCCCGTCTTGACGATGCCATCACCAGAGCCCGTCAGGCCGTCGCCTCTGAAATCTAGGTCGTAGACTGTGCCGGTGCCTGCGCTATGGGCAACGCCGGCCAGTGATGCCGTGGTAGGCACTGTGACGGCAAATCCCCGCATGTAGCTGCCATCCGATATCGTGATCACATGCGAGACGGCTGCGGCCTCGCCGACAGTGGTAACGCGAAATCCGCCCTCGCCGATCAGCGAAACGCCCGCCGGGATCGTCACGCCCGACTCGACGTAATTTCCAGGCCTCACGCTAACCGTGTCGCCCGAAGCCGAGGCCGCTAGTGCTGCGCCGATCGTCAGCCAAGGCAGATCGAATCTGTCGGCAGTGGCCGTGCCATCGTCGCCAGCTTTATCAACCCAATTAATCGATGTGGTGGTGATCGCTCCGTCGTCTGGATCGGGGTCCGGGTTCAGGTCCGGAGGGCCCAGGGCGTCATGCGCCGAGATGATGGCATCAGATGTGGCCTCGTCAGTCGCGTTAGGAACGCCGCTGAAGTGGACCTGAACGGCGATTGTTGCGCCGGTCTTCTGAGACGCGATGCGATTGAACGTAACTGGCGTGCTCGAAAAGTCAGCGGCCTCGTACTCTTGGCGCAACTGCTCCAGATCGGGAATGCCGCCGGGTGCGCTCGCGAAGTCGGTCTCGTCGTATTCAAGTGTGGCCATCAACCTGTCACCTTCCGCGCCGTGATGTAGGCATCGCTGATCGTCATGGTGCCAGAGCCGGAATCGACGGCGTAACGTAGCTCAATATTCTGCGCACCGTTCCCGGACGTGTTGCTGACCTCGCGGCGAAAGTGGACGGGCATGATGTTGGCCGAGTCCTGCATCTCGCAAACCATCTTGCGGCCGAGCACGGCTGGCGTCGTGGCATTTTCGAGCCACACGCTGGGGTTGCCGTTCTGGTTGCTGTGGCTGATCAGAGCGCTGCCCTCGACAATCCAGACCCCCGTCTCGTCCGGGATGTCGATCTCCACTTTGGTGATCGGGGTTGTGCCGTTCGTCGTGTCCTCGCCTGTGCTCATGGCGCGCAGCTCCGCGTGCATGTCCAGCCGCCGCCACTGGCCGGTTGTGCCGAGCGCGAGATAGTATCCGGGGTTGGTGCCGGCCGTCTGTCGGATGACGCCACCGGCATCCACCGCCGCCTGGACGACAGTGTTACGCGCGGCCTCGTCGGTGACGTCGGACCACCGCATGAGGACGTGGACCCCCTTGCCGCTGTTCGTGGTTCTGTCGGCTGAGTGATGCTCGGGCATGCGCTAATCCCTACGGGGTTTGAAACATCGCCACGCCGTCCTCGGTCATGTCGATGCCGTCCTCTGTCATCTGGTTGGCGACCGTGATGGTCGCGCTGAGTGTCGAGTCGCCGGCGATCGCGCCGACTACCGCGCCCGTGGCCGTGACCGTCGCCGCCAGGGTGGTCGATCCGTCGATGCTGCCGGCCGCCTTCACCTTCGGGATGACGGTGCCCGCCAGGGTGGTCAGGCCGAAGATGTCGCCCGCGACGTCGTTCGCCACCGACTCGATGGTGCCGGCCAACGAGCTGGACCCGGTGATGGCGCCTGCGATCGCGCCGCCGGCCGCCAGGGTGGCGTCGAGGGTCGAGGACCCGGTGATCGCACCAGCGACCGCCCCGACTCCGCGCAGCGCGCCGGCCAGGGCGCTGTCGCCGTCGATATCTCCAGCGACCGCCGCAATACTGGCCAGTGCGCCGGAAAGCGTGCTCGACCCGGTGATGGCGCCAGCAATCGCCCCAGCAGCCCCCACAGTGGCCGCCAGCGTGGACAGGCCGAGGATATCGCCGGCCACCGCTACGGGCGCCGTGAGGGCTCCAGCGAGCTCAGAGCTACCAGAAACGTCGGCCGCCACATCACCGATGCCGCGGACGGTGCCGGAGAGGGTGGAATCACCGAAGATCGCGCCCGTCACGCTGTCGGACGCCAGGGTGGCCGCCAGGGTGCTGGAGCCTGCGATCGCGCCTGCCACCGCACCGACTGCCCGCAGCGTGCCCGCCAGAACCGACGCTCCGGCGATGGCGCCCGCCACATCACCGGCCGAGGCCAGCGTGCCGTCGATGGTCGTGCTGCCGGCGATCGCGCCAGCGATGGCACCCGTGGCCGTGATCGCCCCCGCCAGGGTGGTCGATCCGTCGATGTTGCCGGCCACAGCCCCATCTGAGGCCAGCGTGCCGGCCAGCGTAGAACTGCCCGTGATGGCACCGGCGATCTCGCCGCGCGCCGCCAGGGCCCCCGCCAGGACGGTGGAGCCGTTGATGTTCGCAGCCACCTGGCCGGTCGCCGCCAGCAGCGCATCGAGCACCGTGATGCCGTCGATGTTGCCGGCCACGTCCCCGACGTGCCGCAGTAGGCCGGACAGGGTGGACCCGCCCGTGATGTCGACCGCGACCTGGCCGGTCGCGTCCAGCGTGCCCTGCAGATCGGAACTTCCGATGATGTCGCCCGCGACGGCCGCGACGCTCTCGAGCGCGCCGGTCAGATCCGAGTCGCCGTCGATCGCGCCGTCCACTGCGCCCTTGGCAGTGACGGTCGCCGCCAGAGTGGAGCTGCCCGCGATGTCGCCCTCGACGTCCACCACGATCCGCAGCAGCCCGCCGAGGATGCTCGACCCCGTGATCGCACCTGCAATGACGCCGACTGCTGTGAGGGTCGCGTCCAGTGTCGACAGGCCGTCGATGTTGCCGATGACCGGCGCGATGTTGTAGCCGTCTGCCCGCCGGACGCGACCGTGCACCAGTTGCTGCAGATCGTGCGATGCCAGCTGTCCAAGCTCATGCTCAGTCAGCTGCGCCAGGTCATGCGCGGGCTGCGACACTGATTTATCGCTTTCGGGCTGTAGGTCCGACGCTCACCCAATCGAGGCCGCGCTCGACACGATCGAGCAGGGCCGCCAGGCCGGCCAGCGCCTTGTCGTCCTCGGTGGTCTCGGTCTTGGCCGCCAGCTTCTGGAGCAGGACGACGAGCGCGCGGAGCGCCGTCACCAGGGCCAGGAACGCGACCATGGCATTGGTGATCTCGGCGGGGAGGACTGAAAGGAATTCGGTCATTCCATAACTCCACTGAGCTCGAGGCCTGCGAGCGGATCGTCCGGGTCGAGCTGGAGCGCCTTAGCTACTGCCGCCCGCCCCTTGTTCGCTGGACGCGATCGCGACGAGCGCCTGGCGCGTGGTGCGTCCGCCTCTGCCGCCTCCAGGTACTGCGCCGTCACCAGACGGACCACGATCCCCATCTGCTTCTTCTGCTTCTGCGTGTCCGCCGTCAGGTCCGCGATCGCCTTGGCGTTCACCATCTGGGACTCGGCGAGCGTGGCGACCGTCTTGTTGATCGCGATCGCCGAGTCGTCCACGTATTCGGTCGTGGCAATGCGAGTGTAGCCCGCGCCGATCGCGAGCAGCGCGCAGGCCGCCGCGATGTACTTGGGCCCGGTCATTCCCCACTTGACATTCTCAAAGTCGATCATGCTTTTGCCAGCCATCGTGATGCTCCCTTCAGGCTACGTGGTCACGCCGCGCCGCCTCCGTCATGCCGCGGAAACGACTCTGATCTTTCACCGGGATGGCCTGGACGTGGGGCCGATCGCGCCGCCTGCCGTTGCGGTACAGGACGGTCAGCCCCAGGGCCTCCGCCTCGTCGCCGAGACAATCCCAAAATTCCGGGGTTGCCTTCCACATGTCGTCCTCGTCGACGATGTCCACCGCAGCGCCGAGACAATGCATCGACATCTTGATGCCCGTGCCCTTGTCCGACAGCTTCTGCGCCCGCTCCGGGCTGCGGTAGCCCTCCCACAGCATCGGGTCGTGGCCCTGCGCACGCATGCGCGCGAACAGGCTCTCGACCTTGGCCGCGAACCCTGGGAGCAGTAGGTGCGGATCGCGCGACACGCCGCGCTTGAGCTCGTCGCCGCCGAACGTGAACCCGTCCGGCGGGGTGGTCATGCGCGTAGGCTGATCGCCGAACGCCTTTTCGATCTCCAACACTTTCGCGAGCGTCTTCAGTCCCGGCTCGCCGTCGACCGTCAGGCCGTGCCGCCCCTGAAACTCCATCCACCCGCTCTTAGACTTGCGCGCCCACCCTGGTAGCTCGTCGTCGGTCATGTGCTCGGCTCGCTTCTGAAGTAGGGCATGGACACCAGCCCGTTGAAGTGGTCCACGACACCGACGCCGCCGACGTTCATCGTGTCGCCTGCGCCGTCGCCGCTCTTGGCCCACGACGTACCGACCACCGTCTGCGGGCCGGCGATCGAGTCGTAGCCGCGCTCGATGGTGACGCTCATGGCCTGCGCATCGAACCCGATGTCTATCGCGTGCCCGCGCTGGTGGATGAAAACCGACGACACCACCTGGATGCCCGCGTCGTCCTCCACCTCGATGCGCGAGTCGCCGGTGTCGGCGTCGATCTCCGACACGCCGATCAGGTAGAAGTTGATCCAGCCGGCCCCCGCCTGCGTGTAGATCAGCGTGCGCTTGACGCCCGCCTCTCCCACCGGAGCGCCAGCCGGCCCGGCCGGGATGCAACTGATGCCCCATGCGCCGCGCAGGATGCACCGCGGAGACTTGCCGGCCGCCAGGAGGCCGGTGTGGAAGTCGTCCGACGACGCCTGCGTCGCGAGGTCGGACGCGTTCCCGGACCAAACGTATTGACGCTGTGACACTTAGAAGTCCGTGCCCATGGCCAGTGTGTCGGTGCGGCGACCGCGAGACCACTGCCCGCTTTGAAGGCCGTAAACCGTGAAGTCAAATTCTGAACCGTGACTACCCTCAAACTCTCGAAACACCATTCCGAACTCATGTCCAGGCATGCAGTCGAACCCAAAGCCGCCCCAGCCGCCATTGCTTGCGTTTGGGTTAGGGACGCCGGTCAGCATTTCAAAGTTCGCGCCGTCGTCGTAGGAGATGCGTAGCGAGAACACGTTCGCCGCGATGATGATGCCGGTCGTATCATCGGCAGCCACGTGCTGATTTCCGGCCACGCCGATCTGATCGGTAAACTTCGTCCAGCCGGAGCCATCGGAACTCGTGTAGTAGTCGCCTCCGGTGCCGACTGCCACGATTTTCGACCCGTTCCATGCCATGCTCAGGATCGTCGAACCGCCGGTTCCTCCCGGTGTGACTTCCGACCAAATTTCACCGTCGTCGGTGCTGCGCCACATCTTCGCAATGTCGGTGTGCGCCTTCCCGCCCGCCACCCATATTGTGGTGCCGGGCAGATTCACAATCGAGTTTATCCGAGCGTTCACACCGGAGGCGTCAGCCGGTGGCGTTGTCACCGCGAACCACGTCTGACCACCGTTGTCCGACTTGGCCATATGAATGTCGCCGGCCGTTTCCTGCCCGGCGGCAATGATGCGATTGGTTGCATTGCCGCCAAAGCCCGCGCGCAGCTGGTTGCCCTGCGATGCGTGGACCGCGTAGAGCGCCAGGTTGCCGCCGGGGACAGCCGCCTCCAACCAGCCCGAAGTCGAGAGTATCCCCGGCATGTTGCACACGTAGGAGTCCGCCCCGTCGGCGTCCCCAACTGCAATCCATCGATCCTGTAGAGGTGAATACGTCACCGCGTTCATGTTGAAGTTTTTGTTCCCAATCGAGCCGCCGGCGGTCCATAGCCCACCGGGCGACCTGGAGAACCCCCAAAGCGGTTCGCTCGTGCCGGACCCACCAACCATTACCCAGGCGCGCACACCCTTGCTTGCGGATATGATCGAGTGGCCTGCTGCTAGCGCTCTCGGGAGCGCGGTGTTTCCCATGTTGGGGCGAGCCTCGCCCGCCTTCGCATATCCCGACCGCGGCCCGATGCTCCAGTTGCGAGCCGCATACCGAGCGAAGTACCTTGACAAGGCCTCTGCCATCTGTTCGACGTTGCCGTCGTCAAGCGTCGCGCCCTGGTATTCGCCGTCCTTATCGAGGTCGATGTCGCGCTCGACGACCCGCGCAATCTCCTCCTGCGTGTGGTCGAACTGCTCGAACTGTAGACGGGTCGGAGACGAGCCTGGCGCAGTGCCGGTCCTGTAGCCGTCGCGCCCGGGTCCGTGCTTGTCTACTACGCGGTCAGTGGATGTAATTCGTCTCATGTGTCCTCGTGGTGGCCGTAGTAGATGACGCCGGCCTCGTCGCTGGCGAGGGCGATCTGCTGGAGATCTTCCGGTAGGTACATGACGGCCGTGGACGACCGCGCGTGCGTGAGGCTGGCGGAGGTCACCAGGGGGAATGCGAACGTGATCGCCAGGTGCGCCATCGCCGACCTGATGATCTGGCACACCGCATTCGCGCCCTGCGTGTTGCCGTCCGTGTGCGGCAGGATGACCTCGTAGACGTACTCCCAGCCGCCGCCCTCCGGCGCGTTGCCGGGCAGCTGCATGTCATACAGCGCGTCGTTGCAGAACGAGTCGACGTCGAACGGCCGAAGGTGGAAGCGCCGGATCTCCGCGTCGGGGTAGCCGAGCGCATTGGCGAGCTCGAGCAGCAGCGCGACGTTGGTTCCGTCACCGCCTCGAGCAAGGATGCGCGCGACTAGTGCGGCCTGGCGGTCGGCGATCGTGACGGGCGCCGGGGCGCATGGGTCGGGCAGCCCGGCGATGCGCTCCCAATCGGGCAGCAGCTCCACCATCGTGGGGAAAAACATTTCAGAGAACAGCCCGCCGGGTGTGTGCTCCCCGATGCGTAGCGCGGCCCGTGTAGGCTCCGAGACCATGGCGCAGATCAGCTTGTCCCACGTAGTGCCGATGACTCGCGTCCAGGCTGCGCCGCGGGGAAGCAGCGCCTTGAATGCGCCCTTGAGCCGCGGGTCGGGCTCGACGTATCCGGCGAAGTTGATGTCCGCCCCGATGGTCGTGCCACCCACAATATCGCCGGCCACCGGACCGGGGGTCGCGGGGGGCGCCGCGTCCGCTCGCTGGATTTCTGCGAGGGTGCCGACCCCGATCGCGACTGGCGCGTCCTGCACATGCACCGCGAGAATATTCGGGCTCGCCGTGTTGGTAGGCTCTCCGACCGTGCGCTGCGTCCAGACACCCGACGTGACGTCGGCCGGGTGCGTTGCGATGTACTCGCCCGACCCGGTGATGACCCACTCGTCGAGGTTGACGCTGTAGTCGCAGCCATAGACGTTGTTTCCTGATCCGACCGCCGGGATATCCGCGCTGCGATCCGTCCAGTTGATACCGTCCGGCGAGGTCTGCATCATGGACAGGCCGCCGACCGCCATGAACAGCGACTGCGCCTCGCTCCAGCACACTCCCCAGAAGTTGCCGGCGTAGCCGCCGCCCGGCGTTTCGTCAGTCCAAACATCCTGACCGTTGACCGATCGAATGATCGAGCCGGCCACGCCGACCGCTACATAAATGCTGTTTCCGTCGCCGGCCTGATTGTTGTTTGTGATCGCCCGGATGTCGCCAAACTGGACGCCCTCGTTATTCCAGTTGACGCCATCGTCGGACCACTGGATCGTGCCGTCGAAAAACCCGACGACGAATTGCCCGCTCCCGCCGTTGTCGGAGTTGTTCCAGGTGCAGCCGGATGCAGCGCCCGCCACGCCTGCGAACGCCTGCGCGCTCCATGCGATCCCGTCGTCCGACGTTGCGCATTCCTCCGTGGACCCGTTGCCGCCGACCGTCAGGATGCGAGGGGAACCAAGAATGTCAGGGGCGTGCGCGAACCCTTCGATCGATCCGAAGATCGGAGCGCCGGCCGTGCGACTAGTCCAGTTGGTGCCGTCCGGCGATGTCTGGATCTGTCCGCCGTTGCCGCCGACCAGGTGGAGGTCCACGCCCTCGCCGATCCAATGCGCGCAATTGAAGTCGGACGCGTAGCCGGTATCCTTGTCCTCATGGGTCCACGTATCCATCAGGTGATCGGTCCCTTAGTGTTCACGCCTGGGATCGCCAGTTCGCCGAAGGCATGCGGCACATTGCCGGCCGGGCTGGTGAGCACATGATCGGTCTCGCCCTCGGCGAGGCTGATCGCCTCGTTGGCCAGCGACCACAGGATGGTGCCGCCGGGCTCTGCGGTGCGCAGCAACAGGTCCGCCAGCTCGGCGTCCACCGCCGCCTCGACGGGGACGCTGGGGTAGGGCGCCAGTTCCATGGTGGTGTCGTAGGTCACCGCTGTCGGGGCGAACGCGATCACCTCCGCCGGTGACTTTGCCTGGACGTACGCCTGGACGGCAGCCACCTCGCCCGCGTCGGGAATGATGGCCGCTCCTGCGCCGTCGCCGTCGCGCACGAACGCCAGCGCCACCTTGCCGAGGCCGGGGTTGCCGATGCCGTTGGTGCCCTTGTACTCCCAGGCGCGCGTGACGCCCTCCACCTCTTTCGCCCAGATGACGTGGTCGCCAGGGGCGCCGCCGAGCGGTGCCTTGCGGATCTTCTCCAGCAGCCGCTCGAGCAGGCTCTCCAGCGACTCCTGGTCGACGCCAGCCACGTCCTCGGACGCGACCACGGCATCGCTCTCGATGTTGGGGATCGAGGCCTCCAGCGACACGATGTCGCTGATGTCCAGGTTGCCCGCCGTGCCTACGAGCACCGCGGTGATCGGCACCGGGTGGTCCGCGCCGACCGTCAGGTGCTCGGCGTCGGTGGTGAACTGCGCGCCGTCAGCTGCGCGAATCCAGATCCGCCCCTCGGGAATGTCGCCGCCGCTGCCCTGGACCGTGATGGTCCGCTGCGCCTTGATGCCGTCCAGCCGGTCGACGCCGAAGAAGTCAGCCCACCGGACAAGGTAGCGCTCGACCGCCGTGTCGGGGAGGATCTGCTCGGCAACCCACGCGATATGTCCGTGCTGCCCGTGCGCCAGGCCCGCCAGGGCGCGCGCCAGGACGTTCTCGACGGTACGCCGCAGCCGAGCGTTGACGCCCGTCAGGGCCCCCTCCAGGTCGGTCTGGACCCGGTCGATCAGTTGGGCGAGTGTCGGTCGATTGAAGTTGCTGGGCATTGACCTTATCTCTGGTTAGAAGCCGACCGCTGCCGCGAGCGCGCTGGCCGCGCCAGCTGCGCCGCCCGCTGCGACCGCATAGGCCGGGTCGCCCTCGATGGTGATGGCGATGCCGCCGCCCGCATCCGAGAATGCAGGGGGGTCGACAACAATGCAATTGTCCGCTGCGACGTGTACGCCAACGTCGGTGATGTATTCCGCGATCCCTTCAAAGTCGCGGATCGCCTCGAAGTCTGTTTCGGAGTAGACGATGAACTCGCAGCTGAGCACCGACGAGACGGGCTCCCAGCTGGCGCCGGTCCGCTTCTCGTTGCCAAACTGCGACGTGTGCCGCCGGCCGCCGACGTCCAGCGTCGCGCCAGGCTTGGTCAGGTAGTCGACACCGTTCAGTGTCACCTTGATCACGCCGAACACCTTGGTCGGAGCTCCAGCCGGGAACGCGGGAAACAGATCGTTATGCAGTGGCATCGAGCACCTCCCCCTCTATCGCTTCCCAAAGCGCGACCCATTGCGGTTGTAGCTCGCCGGGCTTCTGGATCGCCAGCGAGATCGTCAGCAGCCCGGTGCTCTCATGCCAGGCCGGCTCGATGACCACCTTCTCCGCCTGGCCGTCCTCGAGCATCCACGCCAGGGCGTCCTCGGCGTACTTCTTGGCGAGCTCGAGGGTGGCGTCGTCACGCTTGGCCCTGGTCAGCAGCCACAGTTTGCTGCCGAGAACGTCGCCGTCGATCTCCGGGTAGGTGTCGCCCCACCAGCCGCCGCGCGTGCCGGCGGGGAGGCCGGCGGTTACGAGCTCCGCCTCGGTGGCCGCCGCGTCCGTGAACAGCGAGATTATGATGGCCGTCATCAGGCCGGGGTCTCGGTCCAGGCCGCCCGCGAGCAGGACGAGGTCGTATTCGCGATCCCCGTCAGAGCTTTGGTATGCGAGTCGGATGGTCATGGGTCAGCTCCAGTTGATGGGCGAGCCGCCCCCGCTTGGGGTGGCCGTCCCGGTTTTCATCCACGTGTCGATGGCGTCCGCCCAATCCTCGGCCATGTCGGCCTGCGAGGACTGGTCCGATGCCATCAGGCCGGAGAAGCCGACCGTGCCGGGGGGTGGGACCGCCGTAAACGCTGGGGCCATGCCGCCCCCTATCGTCACGCCAAAGGCCGCGAACGCCGCCTCGAGCGCCGAGACGGTGGTGGCCTTGACCGTGTTCTGAAATGCCGTGTCCATCGCCCCCTTCAGGGTTGCGATCGCCGCGGAGACGGTAGAGCACACCGGGACAACCCCGGCCGCGTAGTCGTCCATCGCGTCGCCCCACTGGCCCGCCGCCTCGGTGGTGTCGTCGCCGCCGTCGATGGCCGCGATGTCCGACTCGAGGTCGGTGCCGAGGCTCATGTTCCCGGAGTCGGTGGGCCGAGCGGGCCCATGGGCGAGGGTGTGATGTGCGTCGACAGGCCGACGCCGGTGCCGACGCCAGCCTTGGCCGTCACCTCGCCAGTCACCTCGAGGTCACCCGCGATTTTCATCACCGGTGTGATGCCGCCGGGCGTGACCTCGATGGAGCCGTCCGCCTTGCACAAAATCTTGAGGCCGCCCAGGGGCGATGGCCCCGCAGTCCAGATCGCCGTCTCGCCGGGGAGCAGGCCCTTGGGCCGCATGCTCCGGTTAGCAAGCATCAGGGCGATCGCGTGCGACCGCGATCCGCCGATGCAAACCATCAGGCCCTCGGCCGTTGGTAGCGCCACGTGCGACAGCCCGCCGGGCTGCATGTGCTCCACCTGGTCGGGGAGCTCGCCAGCCAGGGCGCTGGTCGTGACCTGCTGGAAACCCGTGTCGTCGTTGATGGCCGCGACCACCGTGCGGACGAGCATGTTGTTGACGCGCGTCTTGATCGGGGCCGTCGCCTTCGCGACGAGCTTGAGCATCTGTTCGCGCAGGGCGCTCATGGTCCCGCGTTCCTTTCCTGCGCAGCCCGGACCTGCGCCAGGGTGGCATCGCGCTTGCGCCTGCGTTTGGGCGGGCTGAACACGTCGAACGCCTCGGGGCCGGTGACCTGGACGGAGGCGATGGTGCCGCCCGCCTTCGTCTGCCCCAGGCCTACGCTCGTTACGAGCATGAAGTCGTGAACGTCATAGCGATCGTCGTCCACGCGGACCTGGATGTTGGGATTCCAGATGCCCTGGATGTGTGACCAGCCCTGGAGCTGGTACGAGAGTTTCTCCGACGCGCCGCGCCGGTTGGCTTCCCACTTGGCCCGCACCTTGAGGGACGCGCGCTCGCTGGGATGCTCTGCCAGGATCAGCAGCGGCCGATACCGACCCACCTCGTCGTCCCGTTGTTCTTCCTCGAGCTGCGCCGACGTGACGCCGTTGGTGTCATCGTCGCCGCCGACCTGCGACTTGAGAATGTACCTGTCGAACCTGCCCTCGAAACTGTTGGTGTACGAGCTCTGCCCGATGACGTTTGAAAACTTCGCCGTCCTGGTGATGATCACGCCGACGACGGGAACGGTGGGGGCGCGCGATAGCTGGAGGTTGCCCTGCGCCGTCGTCTGCATCAGCAGCCCGGTCTTGCGCGTGATGCGCACCAGGGCCTCGTGTGCCGTCTCGCCCTGCTCGACGCGGAACAGCCGGATCGGGTCGCCCGTGTCGAGTGGCTGGATGATCGGGATGGGGTCGAGCAGCTCGACCTTTATGCCGAACGGGGCGCACAGCGCCTCGGCGATGTCCTCGATTTTCTTCTGCCGCAGCTGCCAGCCGTCGATGATCGCGGAGCAGTCGACCAGGTCCATCGTCTTGGCCCGGCCGGTGACCGTCATGCTGTGCTGCTGCCGCGACTCCGTCTCGTTGAAGGTGTCGACATAGCCGGTGAGAATCAGGTCGCCGTTGATCTTGATGGTGCACGCGTCGCCCTCGCGGATCGATACGGGCTCGGCTGCGCCGAATAGGTCCTGCGCTCCCCAGCGGTCAGTGAACGAGAGGTTGAATGTGGGCGCGAGCTGCTCGATGCCCATGTTGATGTCCACGGAGGTCCAGCCGCCGTGCTCGGTCCCGTTGACCGTGATGGTCGCCTTGTCGGTCATTCACCCTCGACATGGATAGGCACGCCGCCGTGAATGCGGTTGGGATCTTCGATCAGGTTGTGCTCGATGATCTCCTGGTCGCGCCCAGCGTCGCCGTACAGGTCCCACGCGATGGCCAGGGCCGGCGCGTCGATCGGCGGGGTGTAGAGCCCCATGCTCGACAGCTCGACCGTCTGGTTGCGTAGGTGGATCAGGAAGGACGCGCGCAGGTCGCGGACCGCCTGGTCCATGCCGTCGTCCAGCGTGCCGCGGTCGAGGATGCCGTCCACCAGGCCGAGCGCTCCGTCCAGTAGCGCGGTCGCCTGGTCCGCGTTCGCCAACGGGATGCGCCCCATCGCGCGCAGCGCCTCGGCGACGTTCACGATCTCCGACACGTCCAGCAGCAGGTCCTGATTATCCTGTTGCTTCTGCCGGGTCGCGGTAGTCACTGCCACCGGGTCGAGGTCGTTGGTCGTGACGCGCGTGGCCTCGGACAGCGCCAGGCTGGCGAGGGCCGCGTTGCGGGCGACGTCGCCGCGATCCAGCGTGTCGTCGGCAGGGACAATCGCGGTGAACAGGCTGTTGGCCAGGTCCCGCAGCGCCAAGTGCAGGGTGGCCGGCGCCCGCAACAGGGTGTTCAGGTTCTCCGCGAAGTCATCCACCGCCGACGACAGGTCGGTCACGATGCCAGTGGCCGCCGCGATCTTCGCGTTCGCGCGCGCCAGCTTGCCGGTCAGCTTGGTGGTGCCGACGAGCACCGCGTATGCCGCCTGCTGGAGAAAGTCAGGGCCCGCCACGTCCAGGGCGTCAGCCGTGATCGACGTCACGACGTAGTCCGCTTTCACGTTGAGGTCGAACCCGGTGTCGAGGTCCAGGCTCGGCACCAGCGGGTCGCCGACCTTTACGAACGGGATCGAGAATCGGACCATGCCCGACTCCTGAGTCGAGCGGTCCATGTTGTAGGCGCCGTCGACCTTGCACTCGATGCTGCCCCTGTAGGGATGGATGAGCTCGCCAGGCCCTTCCTCGTCGAGTGCTTCCTCGAGCTGGTCCGCCTGAAAGTCTGCGTCCGCGCCGATGACGTGGCATTGCAGGTTGAACCGCTTGGGGATCGGGCCGGTGTCCTCCGCGTTGACCGCGTCGGTGCCGATGAACTCGTGGACGGGCCCCGCGCGTCCGCCGGTCAGCCCAGCGGACTCGACCTGAAACTCGACGCCGCGCCATGATGCTTTTCTGCTCATGGCATATCCGGGCTCGACATGCCGCCGGACATGTCAAGCGAAACGTTGGGGCCGCCGGGACTGCTCGACAGGGACGTCGACTGGACCGCGCCGCCGGACTGCAGCTTGACCTTGACCTCCGACTTGCTGGCCGCCGCCTCGCCGACCTCCTTGGCGTTCACGACCTGGACCTCCTGAATCTTGCCGCTTTTCTCCTTGAGCTGCAGAGCTCGAGTGCCTGCCAGGGTCGAGGGCCCCTCGTTGTCCTGGGACGCCGCCCACTTGAAAATGTCGTCGCCCCACAGGGCGCTAGCCCCCAGGTAACCGACAGCGCCGGCCGCCAGCGCGCCGCCGACCAGCGTGGCGACACCAGCAGCGCCGCCCGCTGCCAGGGCCCCTACGCCGGTTGTCAGGCCCGCTCCCGCCGCGCCCGCGCCCAGCCCGCCTGCGCCCGTTGCCAGGTTGGCCGCCGCTCCTGCGCCCGTCAGGGCCTTCTGTGCGATAATCGCGCCGACCGCCCACTGGATGGTCTGCGTCAGCGTCGACATGCCCTCGGTGAGTAGCGGGAACTCCAGCTGGAGCTCTGTCATCTTTTCGATACCGGGGGTGATCTTCTTGATGATCCGCTCCTGGTCCGCGAGCGTTGCCGCCTGCGCCTTGATCCCGATGGCCTCGAGGTCGAACCCGGCCTCCGCCTTCAGTTGCTTGTTGGTTTTGTCGATGAAAGCGTCGCCCTCGCCCGCCTTGATATCGCGCAACTTCGTAAACGTGTTCCCGCCGTCCGCGTCCTGCGAGTTGGTGATGGCATTGGCCATAAACAGGATGCCCTTCTTGCCGCGAATCTCGCGGAAGATCTCGGACTGCAGAGCCGCGCCCTTGCGAGGGTCGTTGAATTTCGCGCTTGTGCTGAGCAGTCGCGCAACCTCGCCGATCGACTTGAGTGTCCCGTCCTCCTTGAGTACCTCGATGCCGGCCTTTTTCCGGAGCTTCTTTTGGACGTCGGTTTTCTGGAGCTCGGAGACGATGCGCTGGACCATGGTCGCGGTCTCGGACGCGCCCGCCTGCGACGCGCCGCCGACCGTCTGCGCGACCGCGAAAAACTCACGCGCGATATCGATCCCGCCGCCCTCCTTGATCTGGTCCTTGCCGGCCGTCGCGATCGCGAACGAACCGAGGACGGGCGCCAGGGTGGTCGCAAAGTCGCCGACGCCGATGGCGCCGCGCTGCGAGGTAGACACCAGCAGGTCGAGAAACTCTCGCTGTCCCGCCTCGTCGAGCTGCAGGACGTTGGTGGCCGTACCGAGAACGCCGACCATGTCCGACACACTCTCGCCGGTCGCATGCGCCGCCGAGGCGATCGCGCCGATGTTGTTTCCGAACTGCGAGAACTTGTCGAACCGGGTCTGCGCCTGGCCCATGCCTGCCATCAGCTCGGTTAGGCTGATGTTGGTGTCCTTGCTGGCCGCGACCATCTTGGCCTCGAGCGCGACACGTTCCTCGTCGGTGATCTTGGCTTCGTTCGACTTGCGGATCAGGTCCTTGCGAAAGGTGGTTCCGGTCTTGAGCCGCCCCTCGAGGGAGTCGACGCCCGCCGCGCCTTGAGCTCGAGCTCCGAGCGCCGCGACTCCGGTGGCCGCACCGATGGCCGCGCCCGCCGCGCCGGCCGCCAGGCCGCGCCGATTGTTCTTGGCCTGCTGCGCCGCCGCCTTGGCCGCGCGCACGGTTTTCTGTAGCGCCTGTTTCTCCGCCCGGTGCGCACGCTGCGCGGAGCGAATGCGGACACGTTCGGTTTGCTTGGCGATCTGCTGGAGGGTCTTGGCGTCTCGCTGCGAGGCCTTCACATAGCCCTTTGACTCGTTGACCTTCAGGCGAAACGCCGCGCGCGTCGAGCGAATAGAATGGCGCTTGATCTGGGTCTCGGCCTTGGCCGAGTCTCGGACCACGCCCTTTAGGTGGCGCTTGAGTTTGGAGTCGGTTCGCGCGCTGATAATGACTTCTGCTTTAGCCGCCATGTCACGCTTCCCTTCCTAGACCGTCCTTGGCCTTGAACCAGTAGATCACTTGCCAGTTTGTAAGCTCGACAGCCGGCTGGCCAAAATACGCACTAAGGTCCGCAGCGTAGGCGCATCGCAGCTGTTCAATATCGCCTCCGCGCCTCGCCCTTCCCCCAGGGTGTCTGCCAGCTCCCGCACCGCTTCATCGGACATGCCGGTGAGCGGATTCACGTGCTCCTGCTGGTCGTCGTATATCTCGTCCAGCGTCTCGACGATCACTGCGTCGAGTTGCCGCACCGCTTGAGGGCTTGGGAAGAACGATTTGTGCTCCCCGTTTTCCTCTGGCTCCGGTTGAACGAACGCGCGATACACCAGCTGTCGCTGGATCTCCCGTTGCAGGAGCTCCGGGTCGGAGTGCAGTAGCAGGCCGTAGTCGATCCGCATGGCCTTGGCCTTGCCGATCAGGTATTGCGTGGCCTCGAGCCGCGCATCGTCGACCTCGTTGTCGAGCAGGACGCGGACGCCGACCTCGACAATGTCGTCCTCGGTGTCAGGGATGCCAGGGAACGGCAGGACACGTACGTCCTGCCGCCCCTTGAGCATGCGCGCGATCCGTGCGTAGTCAGCTCCCATGCGCTACGACGCGAGGACCGCCGGGTCCCCCTCGATGGTGAGCTCGACACCTCCGCCGTTGTCGCTGACCTTGGGCGGTTCCATCGTCTCCGAGTTGGGCGCCGTGTACATGACGCCCTTGTCGGTGATGTAGTCGGCCTGGCCCACGAAGTCGCGGAGCGCCTCGAGGTCGGTGTCGGCCATGAACTCGAAGGTTACGCTGATCTTCGATCCCATCGGCTCGGAGCTCGAGCCGGACCGTTTGCCGCTCGCGTACTGCGAGGTCTTTTGTTCGCCGCCCATCTCGAGGGTGGCGCCCTGTTTGGTGCGATAGTCGACCCCGTTCAGGACGACCTTGACGACTCCTACGACTGTTCCTGGCATGTCTCTGTCCTCGGCTTTCTACCTACGCAGCCGCGCTGAGTAGGAACTGGATCTGGCCGGAGAGGCCACGGAATTGGTTCATCAAGTCGGGGGACATCTGCTCCTGCACCCGATCCACATCGGTCGGGTCGCGGAGCACGATGTACTCGTCCTTGAACTGCTCGAAGTTTTCGACCCAGCCGTTGGCCTGCCAGCGCTGGAACTGCGCCAGGCCGTGCGCCCGGATGGTGTTGGGGGTCACGACCGGCTGTCCGGGCGGGAGGTCCTGGCCGTCATCCATCAGCTTGTGCCGCGGGAATGACAGCGAGATCGCCGACCGGCGGTCGAAGCGGATGGCCGCCAGGGTGCGCATGGTCGTGATGTTGAGGAACGACGGGTCGGGGATGCCCAGCGTGTTGGTCTGGTAGGTGGTGATCAGCCGCTCGATGGTCACCGCGCCGGACGGGTCGACCACGTGAGTCGAGACGCCGTCGTACAGGTGCGTGTTCCGCTCCGACTGCTTCCAGCGCAGCGTCCGCGATGCCGGCAGACAGCCGGGCAGCGCCAGGGTCTGTCGGGGGCGGGCAGGGTCGGGCTCAAAGGCGTCCACGAAGCCCGTGACGGCCGCCCAGACCCACGAGGGTGTCGGCGACTGGTTGGCGCCCATCAGGCAGCGGTGAGGGCTGTTGCGACCGTTCCCCTCGGTGCTGGTCTCGCCGTGCGTGCCGACGACCGCCGAGAACACGACGCCCTCGAGCTGCACCATGCCGCCGAAGCGACGAGCCATCTCGGTGTCGAGCAGCCCCTGGTTGGTATCATCGTTGAAAGGGTCGATGATGGTGTCGAACCACTCGTCGCCGAGCGCCGCGATGGCGGTAGCCATGTTGGGGTTGCCAGCGCCTGGGGTGCCGACCGCGACGGTGATGCTGGTCACGCCAGCCGGGAACACGTCCCCGTCGTTGTAGTTGAAGCGCACGTCCGCCAGCTCGGCGCCCTTCCACTTCATCGTGAAGGATGCGACGGCCGCCGCGGGGGCCGCGGTGAATGGCATCCGCGCGACCTGCGCGTGCGCGTTGTACGCGGTGGTGATCGCCAGGGCGATCGCGGTGGGGTCGTCGCCGACGAGAACCGGGACCGCGACGTAGCGACCGGCGATGTACATCGGGATCGTGCCCGCGACCGTGACGGTGCCGAGCACCGTGGCGGTGATGATGCCGGCCGTCCCGCCGGACAGCGGGTCGAGGCTCATGCCCCACACCTCGGTGTCGCTGTTCGCGGCCTTGCCTGCGCGGATCTCCTCGGCGAGCTCCGATCCTGCGCCGTACTTCTGCTCGGCCTGGTTGCCCGACTTGATGGGCTCCGCGACGAGCGGGGCCGACGTGCCGGCGGGGAGGTTGCGGCCCAGCACCAGAATCACATGCTTGCGCAGGTTCAGACCCTGGACCGCACGCGAGTTGTCCACTTCGAGGTGGTGCGTATTCGTGCGGATGTTCGAGACGATGGTGTTGAATCCGATAGACATAGGTTGGTCCTCTGCGCGGTTTGCGGTTTGCTAGAACGCGCCAGAGCGCGCGAGTGTTTCTACTTGGGGTCGGGCTTGTCGGCCGCCGGCTTCGCCTTCTTGTTGTCGGCGAGCGCCTCGTTGGCCTCGGCGAGTTTCTTGGCGTGCGCCTTCTGCCCCTTCTCGACCGACGACTTGTCCGTCTTGACGAGATCCTTCGTGCCGAGCTGGCGCAGCAGACCGGGCGTCATTTCGGCCTTCACGCCGAACGCCGGGACGACCACGTTGGTGTCCACCAGACGCACATGCATCGGCTTCTTCTTGTAGGTGCCGGGCTTGACGTAGACGTGCGTGGCCTTCGGGAGGTTGGCTGGAGCGTGTGTGTTGCGTGGCATGGTCGGAAGCCTTTCAATGTTGCAGTTGTTGCGAAACCAAGTCGCAGCCGCGACCGATCTGGATCATTTCTCGTAGTATTCCGAGACCGTCATCACGACGATTGTGTCCGCCGCGCCGTTGGCGCCGCCGCTGGCATCTTCAAAGGTCATTTCCAAGATGCCGGTGGGGCCGTTCAAAGCACTGTGCCCAGCCTCAATGCTGGCAAAGCCGACGCCGTCACTGAGCATGTTTGTCTCGGTGAAGTCGGCGAGGCGCACGCCTGGCTCAGTGACGCCGGCCGTGAACTCTAGCAGGGCTGTGTATTGCTCCTGCCGAAGCTGCCCGCCGGCATACTTCGTCATCATCTGCGCACTGACCATCAAGTAGCCTGCGTTCGCCGTAATGTGGTCGGTGGTAATGCCCGTGATCTCTTCCGTGACGTCGCCACCGGCCGAGATCTGCGCCAGGCTTCGCGTCACCCGGGCAACCACGGACGGGAATAGCCCGCCTTGCAGGATGGCGGTACCGTCTGCAGCCAGGTTCTCTACCCAGTCCGACAGGCTGCCGTGGTCGCCCACCAGCTTATCGGTGGAGGTCTGGAAGATGGTCCCCGCAAGCGTATCACCACCGATCACCGGAATCACCGCGCCGCGCCTGGTGTGCTTCCCGAAGCGCCAGTCGGCCCGTGGACGCAGGACAAACGGACTGCCGCCGTCGCCCGGAACCGCCACCTGGTACACCTTGTTGTCGCTGCCGTCTGCGCCGTGCCTTAGCAGGATGCCGCCGCGCCATGGGTCGGTGGCGAAACCTACAGTGACGCCGTCAACGATAAGCTCGCCGTTCGCATCGGCCGTAAGGATCTCGTTCTCATCGGAACCGCTGGCCGTGTATGCGGCTATGGGGGCAGCAGAGGCAAGATCGACTGGCTGCTTGTGCGAGGCCGCCTGCGACCACGACCGCTCACCCACCAACCACTGGTTATCGCCCTGCACACCTCCTATGTACTCGAACACCTGGAAGTCGCCCTGGTCGCCAGCAACGATGTGGTACTCGCCCAGCTCATTGCCATCGCCCAGGATGGCCTCGCCACCCACGCCGCGGAGCTGCGTGCTAACGACGACGTAGTACGGGTCGATCGTGTCTATCTGGAAATAGATCTTGGTGCCTATTGCCAGCCCAGCGGTCGCTGGCAGCTTCAGTCCAAAGACTGCGTTCGTG
>SPKZ01005827.1_pt1 | contig 29130 bp, 25 predicted proteins | sample 2456571 | NCBI WGS metagenome assembly SPKZ01 (sample SAMN11192286, study PRJNA482655) | marine metagenome | biome: ENVO:00000447; feature: ENVO:00000244|ENVO:00000211|ENVO:00000569|ENVO:00002023; material: ENVO:00002151; isolation source: ocean water from marine abyssalpelagic zone ... | reverse complement strand
TCCCACGGCCTCAAGGCGGGTCGCATCACGGCGATGGTCGGCGTGCCCGCTCTGTGGGAAATGCTGGAGCGCAAGTTGCACGAGCGCATCGCGGACCGCGGCCCCATGGCGGTAAAGGTTTTCGATATCGCGATCGATCTCAATCGGACACTCTCGCAGAGCACGGGTCTCGATGCCGGCAAATTACTGTTTGGCCCTGTTCACGCAGGACTCGGTGGTCACCTCAAGTTCCTCGTGAGCGGAGGCGCGGCTCTTTCGCCCGCGACCCACAAGACCTTTGCCGGAATGGGGCTACACCTCTCAGAAGGTTACGGTCTTACGGAGGCATCCCCCGTCATTACCGTCAGCAATCCGAAACCTGGGGAGCGTGCGGGTCACGTCGGAAAGCCCCTGGCGGGTACTGAGCTCAAAATTCACGATCCCGATCCCAAGGGCATCGGCGAGGTCTACGCGCGGGGTCCGACCATCATGCTCGGTTATGCGGACGATGAAGAGGCGACCCGCGACGCTATCGACGACGACGGCTGGCTGCACACGGGGGATCTCGGCAAGCTCGACCGCAAGGGCAACCTCGTACTGGTCGGCAGAGCGAAGGACGTCGTGGTCACCTCGGCTGGCGAAAATATCTATCCCGACGACGTAGAAGAACGCCTCGGCAAGGTCGCTCATGTCGCCGAACTCACGCTACTCGGCATGGACGACGCCAACGGCGGCGAACGCCTAGCGCTCGTGGCTGTGCCGGAACCAGACAGTTCGCGGGATCGCGCTCAGATGCGCACTCTGGCGAAGACTTCCCTAAAAGAAGCCGTCAACGAGCTTCCCGCCATCATGCGCCCGGCGTCGACCACGTTGGTGGACATACCGCTGCCTCGTACGCCGACGCGCAAGGTCCAGCGCCGGGCTGTCAAAGACTTGTTGGCACGGCTCGAGCCTGTCGACATGGCCGCAAGCGGCGCGGTGGACTCGGACGCTGCGTCTAAGATGGTGCGAGGAGCAGCAGCCGCTATCGGTCGAAAAGATCCGGAATCCTTGGGGCCGGCGACGACTCTTCGGGGAGACCTAGGTTTTGACTCCCTCATGCTGCTGGAGCTGCTGGTGGCTTTGGAGCGCCGCGTGGGCTGCACGGTGGACGCAGACCAGCTGAGTGACTGCGAGACTATCGGAGAAGCGGAGGCACTTGTTCGGCTGGCCGGAAGCCAAGCGGCAGGTTCCATCGGCGCGGTCTCCATCGACTCTGGGGAGGGAGGCGAGATGGACACCGTGGAGCTGCCCGAACCCCTGCGGCAGGCCGCGATGCAGTGGTTGGGCCAAGCGCAAAAGGGTTTCTACGACAGCGTGCTTCACACCCGCGTCATCGGTCGCGCACACATCCCACAGAATCGCAGCGTGATAGTCGCGGCGAATCACGCCAGTCACCTAGATCAGGGTCTCGTAAAATACGCCCTTGGCGACTACGGCCGGGACATGACGAGCATGGCTGCCCAGGATTATTTTTTCGAGGGCAACAAATGGCGCAAAGCCTACTTCGAGAACTTCACGAACTTGGTGCCGGTTTCGCGCACGGGTTCGCTACGTCAGGGGCTCGAGCAAGCGGCAGAGCTGCTCGAGCGAGGCCAGGTAGTATTGCTTTTCCCCGAGGGCACTCGATGCCTGGACGGCGAGTTGCAGGAATTCAAGCCCATCATCGGGCACCTGGCGCTAGAGCACGGGGTCGATGTCCTGCCGATCTATTTGGGCGGGACCTTCGCGGCCTTACCGAAAGGCGCCACGGCTCCGCGGGGTCGCAATGTCTCGGCGCGAATCGGTCCGCCGCTGGCCATCGTCGAGCTCCGGCGGCTGACGGACGGACAAAGCGCCTCGGAAGCAGCGCGCACAGTGGCGCGCATCACCGAACGCGCTGTTCGGGAGCTCAGCCATGGCCGGGTTCTGAATCTTGCTGACAAAACCGCCGAGGATTTCTTGTCGGCGGCGGAAGAGCCCATGACGGACTTGTTCTCTGAATTGGGTCGGCGCTTTGCCAAGGCCGAGGTCGAGGAACCGGTTAGCTTTTACTTCTCCCTGGGTGGTGAGGAACGCTGGACGATTCGCGTCGATAAAGACAATTGCCTGGTCGAGCAGGGCAAGACCGTGGCTGATGCGGATTGTGTCTTGAAGACCTCCACTGGCATGTTCACGCGCATGGTGCGGGAGGGCTACGCCCCCAGTCCCAGCGAATTTATGGCCGGCACCATCAAGAGCAACAACGTCGCTCTATTGGTTGCCTTTCAGAAGATCTTTCAACTGGCGGATCGCGTTTAGCGCCGCCTAGGAAACCTTGAGTCGTATGAAGTTCTGGATCGGAGGTGCCACAGGGTTCTTGGGTAGCCATTTAGTGGCTGTGCTCAAAGAAGCCGGTCATGAAATGGTCCTGGCGTCGCTTTCCGGTGGGGAGGTGCACGGCCTGCCGGGTTCCAAGGTCAATATTCTGTCCCCAGGAGAGGTCGCGCGTAGTGCTCGGGGTTGTGACGGAGCCTTCTTCGTTGCTGGCAAGGTGAGCCGTGACGTCGCCGATGCCGATCTGATGCATAGAATTCACGTGCTCGGTACGCGGCATGCGCTCGCCGAGCTCAAAGCGGAGAAAATCCCCCGCGTTGTCTATCTCAGCACGAGCGGAACCATCGCCGTGGGCACGGATCCGAAGCGTGCCTACGATGAGCAGGCGCCGACCCCGACCGAATTGGTTGCGCGCTGGCCCTACTACCGCACGAAGCTCTACGCCGAGCGCGAAGCCAAGTTGCTGAACGAGCCTGGCGTGTTCGACGTGATCACCGTCAATCCTTCGTTGCTGCTCGGTCCAGGCGATTTGCGAGAGTCCTCGACGGCGGACATTCGCCGTTTCTTGGCAAGCGAGATCCCCGCGACGCCGGCCGGGGGCATCAGTTTCGTGGACGTGCGCGATGTCGCTAAAACTCTGCTACTCGCCTTCGAGAAGGGCGAGGCGGGAGAGCGATATTTGCTTTCCGCGAAGAACGTCACTTGCGTTGCCTTCTTCGAATTGTTGGAGCGACTGAGCGGAGTGCCCGCCCCCAGGCTGAAGATGCCGAGCCATCGGGGATTGGCCATCGGCGCCAACAAGCTATTCAACAAGGCGTTGCGCACGTTCGGCGGCGAGCCCAGTGTCGACGAAGCCAGCGTCGAGATGTCGCAGTACTTTTGGTACTGCGACTCGGGGCTCGCCATCAAAGAGTTGGGCTTCTCCCCCAGGGATCCGAGCGTGACTCTGCGCGATACCATCGCCGATATGGAAGACCGCGAAGTAGTGTTCCCCCGGGGTGCCGTCGTTCATGACAGCGCCGGCCGCAGCTGACGACGGCCCTGGCTGACGGAGACGGGCGCGCCAATGCCCCTCCGTCGCGAAACTGAACTGGGGGCGAGGTGAGACATATTATGTCCCCCCTGGGTTGGCCTTCGTTCTCTCGTCCGTGCAAGATGGCGGTATGGAAAACGAGCTGCTCACGACGGACAACACTCACCTTTGGCTGATGGCGATCGTCATCGCTGCACTGGGCGCGGCGCTGTTCTCTCGCTTGTCGATCCTGATGCTTCGCCATCGTATCCAACTTCGGGGTTTGCGGGCCCAGCGTGGCGAGATCGAAGCGGTCAAGATGTTAAAGAACGAAGGCTACCGTATTCTGGCCACCCAGCCCGAGCAGGCGTGGCCGGTCGTGTGTGACGGGGAATCCCAGAGTGTACGACTGCGGGTGGATCTCATCGTGAGCCGGGACAACAAACGCTACGCCGCAGACGTAAAGACCGGAGCCATCGCCCCCCGTTTGCAAACCGCGGCGACTCGCCGGCAACTGTTAGAATATAGCCTCGCCTACGACGTTGACGGCGTACTGCTAGTGGACATGGAAAAACGCGAAGTTCGGGAGATCGAGTTCCCAGGGGCCCAACGTTGCGACCACGCTAGTGTTGAACGTCTAGTTTGGATGTCGGCGAGCTGTTTCTTGTGCTGTGCGTATTGGCTGTAGACACAAGTGAGTCAGTGGCGCGGCTAGGGCCGCCTCACCCAACGCGCGAGCTCTCGGGGGGTTGGAGCAGCGCCGCCGGACAACATGCCGACGCGAAAAATTCGACCGGCGGCGACAACACACAAGAAAGCCATAGCGGCGCTCCCAGTGAGAGCGAGCAGGGCCTGCCAGAGTGGGGCTCCTGGTTCGAGCATGACTCGGACCATCATGAGTATGGGGGAAAAGAACGGGATGAGGCTGGCTACGGTGGAGAGCGTGCCGTTGGGATCAGAAATCACGACACTCAACAACAGCAGTGGGGTCATCACCAGCATCAGAACTGGCATGATGAGAGTTTGTGTCTCACGCAGATCGTTACAGGCTGAGCCCACGGCCAAGAACACCGACCCGTACATCAGTAACGCGCTGGTCTGAAACGCCAGTAGCCACAGGACGTCAATAAGACTGAGCGGATTGGGAATGCCCGTGGCCATGAGACTCAGTCCAGTCCCTCCCGCGTAAAGGGCCAGCAGGGTAAAGGAGACGAAGATGGCGCCGAGCAATTTTCCCATCATCAGTTCGGTTGGCGGAACGCTGGACACGAGGACCTCGGCGATTCGGTACATCTTTTCTTCCAGCACGCTTTGCATCAACGGGGTGGCGCCCATCAATACGGACATGAACATTACGATAGCGGCGAGCAGGGGAAGCAGAATATCTTCGATAGGGTTTCGTGACTCCGGCGGGGTCCGGCGGCCGTGCCCGGCCTGATAGAGGGTGGTGCTGGGAAAGCTGACGGCGACCTCCGCTCGTTCGAGCAGCTGTAGGTCGACGCCATGGGCACTCAATCGCAATGAGCGAACTTCACGGCTGAGCGCTTGTTGCAGCCAGTGAGGCAGGGCGAGGTGGGTCGGCGTGCTGGAGTAGTAACGAGCTTGGACCATGCTGTCGTCCGCCGCTGGCTCGAGCACATTGGCTTCGATTTCGACGAAACAAAATAGACGTTCTGAACGAACTTCACGCGACAGCGCCAGGCCCTGAGCCTGGCGTTCCGCTGGAGCGTTTGACTCGAATAGGTAGTGTTCGCCCTGGGGTAGTTCTCGATTTCGGGTGGCGGCCGCCCGCTGTAGCGCGTCGAAGAGTTGTCGGCTCCGGTCGACGATCACGCAGCGGCGCGCAGCTACGGTGGCCGCGTTTTGTCCGAGCAGCGGAATCGCGATGGAGGCGCCCATGAGTAGGGGCATCAAGATGAGGGACAGCAAGAACGCCCGGGTGCGAACGGTGGCGAGGTATTCCTGTTTGCAGACGGCGAGTAGCTTCACGATTTAGCCATCCGGAGGAAAATGTCACCGAGGGACGGCGTCGAAAGCTCGAAGCGTCTGAGTTTAGTCTGGGACATCAGCTCCCGCAGCACGTCGGTCGGATCCACACCGGCGTCCAACACCAGTTCTTGAACGGTACCGAGATCGAGTACCTCAAGTACGCCAGTGAGGTCTGGCACGGCCCCGTCCAGCTCGATCTTGATGCTGTCGTCGGCAAAGGACGCGAAGATCTCGCTGAGACTTCCGTCGAGCACCTTCCGACCGTCGTTAAGCATCAATATCGTGTCACACATCCTTGATGCGATCTCCATGTCGTGGGTGGAGAGCAGTACCGTCGTCCCGTCCCCGGCCAAAGTGAGCACTGCCTGGCGCATCAGCTCCCGACTGACCGGATCGAGACCGCTGAAGGGTTCGTCCAGAATCAACAACTGAGGGCGATGCACCACTGTCGCGACGAACTGAACTTTCTGCGCGGTGCCCTTGCTCAAGGACTCAACTTTCTGATCGGCGAACTCGGAAATCCCCAGTCGATCGAGCCAGCCGTCGATCTCGCTAGGGCTTGCCCGCGAGTTCTTGAGTCGCGCGTAGTAGCGGATGACTTCGGTGGTGGTCATGCGCCGGTACAATCCGCGCTCTTCCGGGAGGTAGCCGATCCGATCGCTCGACTGCGAATTGGGCGGGGTACCGAACACCTGCACGCGGCCTTGATCGGGTAAGTACAGACCTAAGAGCAACCGCAAGGCAGTGGTCTTTCCACAGCCATTGGGCCCCAGAAGGCCCGCGACGCCGCCTTTTGGCAGGACGAAGCTGAGATCGCTCAGTGCGGTGGCCGCAGCAAAGCGTTTGGTGACCGATTCAAAGTGAATCACTCGGTCAGCTTAGCCCGAAGGCAAATAGCCGGGAAGTAATGGTGTGGGAACGGTGCCAGTAGGTGGTGAGGGTGTTCTGGGTCAGCGACGGCCACAGGGCGTGGTAGGTGGATCCTGTGACGCGCGCTAAGAAGGTAGCCCCGGAGCTGACGCTCCAGCTTGAAGCGATGGCGATTCGTGCCATGGGCGGATACTACGACGATCTCAATGGCACTTTCTTCGGAGGCGCGCTGCGGCGACCGGTGCTCGGGGTATCGGAGACTCTGAACCGCCTCGGGCAGTGGACTGTGGAGACTCGAAGTCTGCACATCTCTCGGGAGTTGCTGATACGCGGTGATTGGGGCGCGGTCGTGGATACCTTCAAACACGAGATGGCCCATCAATATGTGCACGAGGTTTTAGGGATCCTGGATCAGAGCGCTCACGGCCCGGCCTTTACCAGGACTTGCAGCGAGCGTGGCATCGATTCCCGCGCGACCGTGGAATCTCGCACGGGTAGCGCCACCACGCCGGCTTGCAACTCACCTGGGGATGTGCATCCAAATCGAGCCGTAGAAAAAGTGGCGAAGTTGTTGGCTCTTGCGGAGAGCGCTAACGAAAATGAGGCCCGGGCTGCGATGAATGCCGCGCAGCGTCTAATGCTTCGTTTCAACATTGATGACATCGATAAGCCCGAGCGGCGGCAGTCCTATCGACACCTTGGACGGGCCACGGGACGCGTGAGCGAAAGCGAGCGCGTATTAGCCCAGATTCTGAACGAACATTTTTTCGTCTCCACTATTTGGGTGAGCGTGTGGAGAGTGCTTGAGGGCAAACGCGGCAGTGTGCTCGAAGCCTGCGGCACGACCGAGAACCTTGAGTTAGCTGAATATGTTCACGATTTTCTGACTCGAACGGCGGGTCGACTGTGGACTGAGCATAAACAAGCGAATGGAATCCAACGGGATCGGGATCGCCGAGCGTTCCTCGCGGGTGTGATGGCGGGCTTTCGTCGAACACTCCGCTCTCAGGCGAAAGTGCACAGCGAGCAAGGAATGGTTTGGATGGGCGATCCCGAAGTGGCGGCGTTTTTGAAGCGCCGTCACCCCTATACCCGGACAACACGCCATAAAAGCAGCAGTCGCAGTGACGCGCACGCAGACGGCTGCGCTGCGGGATCGAAAATTGTCCTGCGCCGGGGCGTGAAGGGCACGAGTTCCGGCGGCGTCAAACAGTTGACGCGATAGCTTGAAGAGGTCAGCTGGTGGGCCTGCATTGCCTCGGACGGAGGTCGATACCGACAAAACCCCCGCGAATTTGGCGTCAAATTCGCAAACCTTGATCGCGTGGGGCGACGCGGCTATCAGATCGCGCGCATGAACGTTCGACTCGGGACTCTAGCCGGTGATCTTTCTTCCACTATCAAGGTGGCAATTGAAGAGCACATCGCTGGATCGCAGGCTGAGGTTTCTGGAGGGGGAGGACATTTTAGTATCGTGGTGACATCCGAGCAGTTTGCAGGGAAGTCACCGGTCGCGGCCCAACGGCTCGTGTACACCGCCATCAAACATCTGATGAGTGGTGATTCGGCGCCGGTGCATGCCATCGACACACTAAAGACAATCGTTCCGTAGATTTCGCCGGCACGCCCATTTCCCGCTACTCGCAGGGACGTCGCAGTGAGTTTGTACACACCCGCGACGTCGTTCAGTAGTGAGTAATACGGACACGTCGTGTGGGCTCGAGAAAAAATCGGGGGCATCTTTTGCTCAGTATCGAGGAACGACGGCTGAGTGCTAGTGTGATTTCGACGGTGGGTGGCGTGCCCGGTTTCCAGACATGGAATGTTTGGGGAGCGGGACTTAGAAGCGGTGGAATTCGGCGGTCTGTAACGGGCCGTCGGTGAAGTGGCTTGGGCTCGCCAGGGGCAATGGGTCGTAAATGTTTCGCGACCGGTACCCTGGGCAGCGCTGCACAGTTGCGTTTGCGTTTGGTGTGAATACCCGATTTTGCAAGTATCGAGATTATCTGGCCAATGCAAAATGAGACCAAGCGAAGGTGGACACCGCGCACGATGGCGCTAAGCTTTGCGGCGTGGCACAGCGAAGTCGAGACGCACACATCACCGTGAGAGTAATCGCTCCGGTAGTTCGTACCCTACGCAAGGCGGGGATCGATCCCGGTCCCGTACTGCGTTCCGCTAGTTTGCGAGTTGAGCAGCTCGGAGATTACGACCGTCGTATATCGATGGGTCGCGCCAGTGCCGTATGGGACCTAGCGGCCAGCTTGGCGCGAGACGACGCATTCGGAATTCACGCGGCCGAAGGGTTACGTGTCCGAGACTTCGATGTGTTGGACTACGCGTTGCGTAGCGCTCCCACATTTGGCGGTGCCTCTCGTATCTTGGAACGTTACCAGCGCCTCGTGCATACTGGTGCCTCCATGAGTATAGAGATACGGGGCGACCAACTACACTTCTTGCTGCGACCGGGTAATGCGGGCGAGGTCTCTTCTACCCTCGTAGATTTTTTTGTAGCCGCCTGGACGCGAGTGACGCGACAACTCTTTGAAGAGCCGGTGACGTGGAATCAAGTTCGCTTGCAGCGCCCCGCACCGACCGACCCATCCGAGCACCGCCGTTTTTTTGGAGGCCCCGTCAGTTTCGGTCAGACTCAAGACGAAGTGAGCACTGACGCGAGCTGGGCAGAGCGACCCGTGGTGGCGCGTGGTTCTCACTTCAGCCCAGCGGACCCCTCGGAGCGGTCCGCTGCAGGCAGCCCACCGAATGACCCAAGCTTGACTGACCCCAGTGGGGCCAATCAAGCCGTCGCCAGTCCGACTGGCGACACGCAAGTCGTTAGCAGCCCAGCTGCTAGCCGTCAGAATTCTTGGGGAGTCAGTTCTGACGACAACCAAACCAAACAAAATAGGGGGGATGACGTAATGACAGGGAGGGGAACAGAGCAATGGTTCGCAGAAGAGGTCAGGTCGACCATATCGAAGGAACTCTCGGGCGGTAATCCGTGCGCGGGTAACATCGCGGGTCGTGTAGGAGTGAGTGAACGAACTCTTCGTCGTAGGCTGCAGGCCGCCGGCACGAGTTATCAGACACTCTTGGACGAGCGACGATACGACGCCGCGTTGCGCTACTTGCGCGACGACGGTTGCAGTTTGCTGGAGGTCGGCTTTCTGCTTGGGTTCTCGGACTCAAGCGGTTTCGCAAGAGCCTGCAAGCGGTGGACGGGCAAGACGCCCGTTGAACTGCGTCGTCAGACTCGCGCGAAACAAAGGGAGACCACGGCCTCAGTGGACTTGCCGTCCAGTCCTGGAATGTAACTCTACCGAATCTGTGCAATCACGCCCGAGCCCGAAAGGTCTTGGGCGTTTGCTTTTTGTGTTGAGGCCTTTCGCGTCGAGTATTGCTGGTGGCGAGTCTTCGCGCGGATCGATCGGGCGGGGCTCGAGCCGTTGGTGCTCGGCTGGTTGCGCCGCTCATGGTGCTCGCCACCTAGATTCCTTCCCTCGTGAGCTGCACATAATGCATTTTTTGACGTGCCCATTGGGTGACGGTGAGGTCGCGATTTCTTGTTTGATTGCCAATGCTTGCAGGCCGAATGGGGGTTGCTGAACTTTCTGCGACGGAATCGACGTCCGACTGCGTTGAAGGCTTAGAACCCAACGAGCCGTGCGCTCCCAACGAAGGAATCTCCCAAATGAAATCTGCTTATCTTGCTTTGAGCCTCGCGGTCGCTGTTGTCTCCACTGTCGGCCTATCCAGCGCATCGGGAGGGCATCACGGAATGCGCTTCGAGAAGCTAGACCAGAATGGCGACGGCAAGATCACGCTGCCGGAAATGAGCGGTCGCGTGAATCAACGATTCGCCCGGCTAGACAAGAATCAAGATGGCGAGATCACGCGAGAAGAGGCTCGCTTTGGCAAACACCACGGCAAGCATCCAGCTAGGCACCCAGCTAGGCACTACGGCAAGCGGCGCTTTGAAAAACGAGACGTCAACGGCGATGGCCAACTGAGCCGAGACGAGATCCCGCGCATGCCGGACAAGAAGTTTGCGAAACTAGACCGGAACCAAGATGGCCAGCTCAGCCCCAGCGAGCTGCGTCCCGGGGGAAAAGCCAAGAAGCACCGCCGCTTCGACAAGATCGATACCGATGGTGACGGCCGCGTATCGCGAGCTGAGGCAGACAAAGCCAAGAAGCGAAAATTCGCGAAGATGGACACGAATAGCGACGGAGCGGTGGACCGGGCGGAGTTCCGCACGAGCAAAGGGCACTGGCCGACGCCCGACGGCGCCAAGAAATCGAAGAAGAACAAACGCCGCAATGCAGGCGAGAAGGCATCGCGATAGGTATAGGTGCTTCCGCAAGCCGTGGCGGTGTGTGACCACGGCTTGCGGGCCATTAGGAAACTGTGAGCGAGCCCACTCCGACAGCCTCTGCGAGCTCCGACGAATTGTCGGAGCTCGAGCTGGTTACGCGCGTTGCCGGCGGCGACGCGGGGGCGTACCGCGTATTGTCGGACGCTCATTTGGGCCCGATTTATAATTACGCTCGCCGGATTTTGAACCACGAAAACGAAGCCGAGGACGTGGCTCAAGAAACCTTCTTGCGCCTTTGGACCGAGGCACAGCGCTGGAAGCCGACAGCCCGCTTGAGCACCTACTTGCACAGAATCGCGCACAACCTGTGCATGGATCGATTGCGCCGTGCCCGACCGCACTCCAGCGATGCGGTGGAGGCTCTGGCGGATTCCAGTGGCCCCCTTCGCTTGGTAGAGCGCAAGCAACTGGCTGAGAGTGTAGAGCGCGCCCTGATGACACTCCCGGCTCGGCAACGGGCGGCTGTGACGATGGTGCACTACCAAGGTTTGTCGAACCCCGAGGTAGCGGACGTGTTGGACATTGGCGTGGAGGCCGTGGAGTCCTTGTTGGCGCGCGGACGCAGGGCGCTGCGCGAAATGTTGGCGTTGAGGCGGGCGACCGCTGGAGTATCAGAATGACGATATCACTCGAAGAATTCCAGAATTGGCTCGAGCAGCATGGAGCCAGGTTGCAGGCGTGGCCGGAGGACCGACTGCAGGCGGGCGAGGCTTTGCTGGAACAAGACCCCAAAGCGGTCGCCCATCTCGAGCAGGCACAGGCGCTAGGGTCGTGGCTCGATGAGTCCCCATCTGTTGTGGTGAGTGCGCAGCTCCGGCGGCGGGTCGCTGAAATACCGATTCAGCAGGCGCGTGATGTAGCGGGTCTGTCTGGATCTTGGTCCAGCTGGCTGCGAGCCTCGCTGGCGGCCGTGTTTATCGGCATGGCTGGCTTGATGACGGGAGCCTGGACCGCACCGTCGGTGCCAGCGGCCGATAACACTGAGTTAGACGTGGAGCTGTATTGGGATGAATTTTCTGAACTGGCCTTGGCCGGTGAGTTCGATACTGGGGGGGAGCGATGAATTCGATCGGTAGCAGACGGCTCGCGGTGGGGCTGGCGGTTTCCTTGGCACTCAACGTGTTCGCATTGGGATTCATCGTGGCGCGTCTGAGCCTAGGGCATCCGCCGCTGCCTCCGCCGACGCCCAAGCCTGGGTTTGGGGCGCGTCAGTTCCTCCACGCTGAAGAGGGGCCGGCCATGCGTCGCCTGCTGAAGCCCTATGGGGCGAAATTGCGCCCCCAGCGCCGGGCGATGCGAGAGGCGCGTACCGCTGTTGCAGACGCCGTTGTCTCGGAGCCACTGGACGAAGCCAAGCTGCGGCAAGCCCTCGATGCACTCCGCGAGCAAACGGCTGAGTCTCAAAAGGCGATGCACGAAAGCCTTTTGGGAGTGGTGGGCGACATGTCACCGACCGAGCGAAAGAAAATCGCACGCGCCGCGGGCAAGAAGCGCGAACACAAGTTTCGGGAGCGCCGCCGCCGGGAGCGGGCCGAGCGCGATGCTTTGCCCGGAATGGATGCGGGGGGACGGAAACAGCAGCGGCGGCTTGAGCGCGAGCTTCGCCGTGAAGAGCGCCGTGAGCTTCATCGCAAAGAGCGCCGTGAAGAGCGCCGCCACGATCGCCCCCGTCAGCCCGGCAAAGCGCGGCACGGTCAGGGTGGTCGGGGACATGCTCCCAACCATCCGGCGCCCGATCGTCGGTCGCCCTGAGCCAGCGCTTGTGGTGCGCCAGCACTGGCGCGAGTCGGTACTGCCTTCCTTGTGGGCCACTCGCCCTCAATGTGCGCAGAACAGCGCGTATTCCGGCGGCTGACGCTCCGGTTGACTCGGTTCCTCTGGCCCGATCGTCCATTACCAATCCAGCACGAACACGCTTGCACGGCGCGGTCGTAGTCCTGGCACGTTGATGGTCTTGCCTTGGGCTTCGTGTTATTATTCCAGTCGCTTTGGTGCGCCTATGGTGATTTCTCCCGACGAAACCCTAGTCATTTTCGACGAGCGCGCCTGGCCTTTGGTAGTGATCAGTTTTCCGTCCGAGCACGTCGCGCTCGAAGTACTGGAGGAGTATTTTCCTCAGATGGAAGAGCTGATGGCGCGAGGGAAACCCTTTGCGATGATGGTGGACGTTCGTTCCGTCACCAGCAGTCTGGACAGCACTATTCGGGGAACTCTCTCGGAATGGTTGAAGAAGACCAGCGCCGACCGTGGTCGTACTAACGCGTGTGTGGCTCTATTGGTAAAGTCAGCGTTCATTCGAGGCATCGTGACCGGTCTGCTGTGGTTGCGGGATCCATCCGAACGGGATGTCGAACATCGCATGCTGAGCACGGCCGCCGAGGGAGTGAACTGGTGCATCGAGAAGCTCCAAAATAACGCTGCTGTCGACGATTTTGATCCAGACGAAGTCCGCCGCTTGTTGGCCAAGTACGACAAGTCCTGAGCGGTCTGTTGGGCGCCCAATGAACAAGGCCGACATATTTGCGCTCGTGCGCGGGGAGCTGGAGAGTCAGTTGGAGGTCATGACGGCATCCCAGCTCGAAGTTCAGGCTGGCATGACCCACGCGGACAACCGCTCCGAAGGCGACAAAGACACGCGGGCGACCGAGTCTTCCTATTTGGCCAGAGGCCAAGCCAACCGCGTAGTGGAGCTGGGTGCCGAACTCGCCGCGTTGGATGCGGCTAAGCTCCGGGAGTTTGGCGCTGATTCGCCGATTGCTGTGAGTGCATTGGTGACGCTCGAAGACAGCGATGGTGTGGACTCCCACTACTTCTTGTTGCCAGGAGCCGGTGGCGTCGCGGTGGAGAGTGACGGGCTGCGGGTAACCGTGGTGACCAGCCAGTCGCCCATTGGTCGGGCGCTGCTCGGAAAGCGATTGGACGACGACGTGGATATCCGCACGCCTCAGGGCGTACGAGAATGCACTGTCGCCGATGTAGCCTAGAGCGCTCCGAAAGTACGGTGCGGGACAGCGCAGCTCAGAGTTGCGACCCAGCGGACCGACCCCATTGAGCTATGCCCCAGAACTAGGCTCCAGCGCTGGCCTCAGAGCGATGCTTCCTCAATAGCGCGGAACGTTGCTGTCGACTTCTTGGGACCAGGCATCGATGCCGCCCATCAGGTTGTAGACCATCTTGAAGCCGTGGCTGACGAAGAACTCCGCCGCCTGGGCGCTGCGCCCGCCGTGGTGACAATGAAAGACAATGGGGGTCTCTTTCGGGAGAGCCATGATCGTCTTCTGGGCATCCGGATCCAGAGCTTTGGCTTCCTGGATCGAGGCGATGTCGCGCTCAGTGGGCGGGCGCACGTCGAACAGGGCTAGATCGGGGGTCTCGTCAAGTCTGGCGCGTAGCTCCTTGACGGTCATGGGGCGAACCTTGGGCGGCTCGTTGGGGTTCTCGATCTTGAAGCCGGGGCCTTGGGCGCCGTCCACGTAGTCGATGCTCATGCCTCGGGCGCGGCTGGCGCTGGCCCGGTCCATGTGCAACGTGAGCTCGCCCGCCTTCACGGTGATGTCCTTTGGCTTGGCGGGGCCGATGCTGAGCCCGGTCTGGAACTTGGGGTCGATCTCCAGGCGAACAAGTTCTTTGTCGCTCTGCAGGGCTTCGGAAAATGCCTTGATGGCCGAAGCGCTCATGGATATCTCCGGGGGCTCCACCTCGCTGGTTTCCAGTCCTAGGGCTTCTTCCAACTGTCCGTCGGCGTACATGTCCTTGATGATGTCGCAGCCGCCGATGAACTCGCCCTTGATGTAGAGCTGAGGAATCGTGGGCCAGTCGGAGTACTCTTTGATGCCCTCACGAATCGCGCCGTCGGCGAGCACGTCCACGGTGGCGTAGCCGGGGATTAGGCCATCGAGGATACCGACGACCTGGGACGAAAAGCCGCACTGCGGCGCTGCCGGGTTGCCCTTCATGAATAGGACTACGTCGTTGCCCTTGATGGTTTCGTCGATGAGCTTTCGGGTGGAGTCTTCCATCCGAGGTTAATGGGGCCGGCCGGTGACTCTGTCAATGGGAAGATGCAACTGCCATTTCGGTGCGCAGCCCGTGCGCGTTGCTGTACTGAAATGACCTGGCGATTCTGGTGCGGGCATAATGTTCTGCCGGAGAAAAAGCAGTAAGAGTGGAATATCTCTAAAAGATTCCAGCACGCGGGCCCGATGGTATGACGTGACGCGATGTCGTCTGCTCCGAGTGACCTAGCCGCGGATCTGTCGGGGCTAGGGGGATTCATTGAATCCCTGGGGCTAAAAGTGATGTCCGTGACTCAGGAAGAGGTCGTGGCGACTTGGGATGTGGCTCCTGCCCACCTGCAGCCCCATGGGATTGTTCACGGTGGGGTTCATTGCGGTGTTGTGGAGACCGTATGCTCAATCGGCGCGGGGCTGATTGCGGCTGAGCGCGGGCAGATTGTGGTGGGAGTCGTCAATCATACAAACTTTGTCAGACCGGTCCGTTCGGGTCGACTGACAGCGACGGGCACGCCGGTTTCGGTGGGGCGCCGCATGCAAATTTGGCAAGCACACATCCGGGACTCAAGTGACAAGCTTGTCGCTCAGGGTCAGGTTCGCTTGTTTTGCACCTCGGGCGAGGGGAAGGACGAGCTTCCGTCGACATGATCGTTTACTGGTTGAAACACCGGGGCACCGAATATCCCGTCCACCGTGGTGATTGCATCTTAGGTCGCAGCCCCGCTTGCTTGATTGTATTGAGCGCTCAGCAGATTTCGCGCGAGCATGCGGTAATTTGCCTGCGCGGCGAAGCTCTGCAAATCGAAGATCTGGGTAGCCGCAACGGGACCGCCGTCAACGGGCGACTGCTGACCGGTATGCGTCGTCTTTACCCGGGTGACATCATCGAGATCGGATCCGAGCGCTTGGAAGTGCTGCGCAAAGTCAGCCGAGAAATTTCCTCCACCGTCGATGCTGATAGCGCCGATGAGGATCCTAGTGTCGTCGCGCAGCGTAGTGCGCTGGAACTGGCAGAAGAGTTGTTAGCCCGGGCGGCTGAGGCCGGCGAGCGCACAGCCGTCGCTCGCACCATTCAGAGCATGGTGGACGCCGTCGTCAACAACGCAAAAAAGAATGGCCGAGCGCTGACCAAGGGAGAAGTGGTTCGTTTGGTGTCCGTGGCCCAAGTGGTCGCGACTTGGTTCCGTGATGGTTCGATGAACGACTGGGCCGAAGGGGTTCGGAACGCTCTTGAATCCGACTGTTAGAGTTTTCGATGTTCCCAGCAGCGCCGCAGGCCGTCTTCGAGGGGGACTTGTGGCGCCCATCCGAGTTCTCGACGAGCGGCACTGTTGTCGCTCAGGCTGTACGGGAGAACGTTCGAAGTTGACTGGTTGTCGGGGAATGACGGCGAATCGCTGACGGAGGCGATGGTGTCGAGCAGCTGACGGTCGCTGTGGGCGATGCCGCTGGAGATATTAAATAGCCGTCCGCTCGCGGGGCTGAGCATGGCTCGCACGGCAGCGTCAACGGCATCATCGACGTATACGTAGTCTTCGCAGTCCACGCCGGTGGTTGTCGGCTGAGCGCCCGTACCCGATGAGCCTGGTACCGATGAGCCTGGATCAGCCAAGAGAGAGTCGAAGCTGTGCGCGATGAGCGGACAGTACAGGCTGTGGGGGGATTGTCGGGGGCCGTACACGGAGGCGTAGCGCAAGCTCGTAAATTGCATGCCCGCGGCGCACACTTGGGCAAGCAGATGCTCGCCTGTCAGTTTGGTGATCCCGTAGAGCGTGTTGGGTGCCGGTACGTCGTCTTCGACGTAGGGGCCGCCAGTCCGGGGCCCGTAGGCGTAAAACGAAGAGGCGTACACGACACGTTGCACGCCGGCCTTGGCAGCGAGCTCGAATAGCCCGTGAGTACCGTCGACGTGACTGCGCAACACTTGGTTCGTTCGACTGAGTGTGGACACGCGCGTTTCGGCGGCGAAATGAAAGAGGTAGTCGATGCCGACGAGAGGGGGCTCGATGCGGTTTTTTACGTCAATGCCGAAGCTGATCGGGACCAGCTCCACATCAGCGAGTGTGTCACCCAGATTCTCTCGAGTGCCGGAACCGAGGCTATCGAGGACCACTACGCGGGCGGCGCCGAGCGCATAGAGACGCCGCACTAAGTGGCTACCGATGAAGCCGCAACCTCCTGTGACCATGACCGCTTTGCCTGCAAAGGCGTCGGGGCTGAGAGTGCTCATGAGCTAAGTTTTGCCCTCTCGGTTACAGGTTGTCGGACAGCCATGCGCTGACTTTCGCGAGTTTTTTGTAGTGGCTGCGGCAGTAGCCGATGAACTCGGCTTGTTTCGCCTCTTTGGGTATGGGGATGTCGAGCTCCACGTGCAAGCCGTCGTGTCGGAGCAATTCAGCGCGCAGGTGGTCGGGATCGAATCCCCGCGGGACTTTTTTTCGGCTGGGTGAGCCCACCGTGTAGCCCTGCTTGGTCGTACTCGCGAGCACGCGCTTGAGTGCCGTGCCGCTCTTGGCGCTGACTACGGCGTCCCGATATTGGGCGAGCGGGGCTTTCTCGAAGCTGTGCATGCCAGCGCTGAGGATGAGGCGTTTGGGGCCGAGTCGAAGGAAGAAGCCGGGACTTGCCCCCGCTTTCTTTTCGCCCTCCCAGAACCAAAAATCGATGTGGGCTTTATAGGGGGTTTTGTCTTTGGCGAAGCGCACGTCTCGGTGAATGCGGAACAGCGAGCCATTGACCTTGGCGACGTAGGAAATGGGGCGAATTTTTTTGAGAACGGGGCCCACCGCCGTGATGAAGGCGAAGGCGGGAGTGAGATAATGTTGCTCGTAGTCCTCGCGGTGTGCATCGAACCACTGTTTGTCGTTCTTCTTGTCCAGACCCTCCAAAAAACCCAAGGTCTGCTTAGGAAACCCTGAGAAGGGTTCGGGTTCGCTAGCAGCCTCCTTGGCCGCCTTGGATAGTTTGGGTGGCTTCGGGGCTTTGGCTGGGAGGGAACCGGCGTAGGCGCTGGCCCTGCCGAGCCATTTGTTGAGCCCGGGTGCGGCTGCCATTCCGGTCTCACTGACGTAGATCATGCCCTTGAGAGCACGACCGGTGAAATCCATTTCGCGGGCGTGTTTCTCTTTGAGAAAGCTTTCATATTTCTCTTTGTCGACCCGCACCATCAGCTCGGCCCCGACGATGCCGCAGCACATATTGCCGTTGAGTAGGAAACACAGCCCGCCGAACATCTTCTTTTCGGAGCAGCCGGGGAGAGCCTCCAGTTTTTTTCGGGCGCGTCGGGCGAGAGCTACGCTGAATGCCATAGGGGCAGCGTAGCGAAGCTCGCCGTATGCGCAATCAGCGATATGGGCAGGCGGTGGGCTAGGAGCGATCCCCGCCGAGCGGCAGAACTGAAAAGCTACCGCTTAGAGTGATTGCCAGCTCAGAACGGGCAGAGCGGAGAGCTCATTGTCGAACTTCCATACGGCAGTGGCGAAGTCCCACGGAGAGAAGCTGTTCTGGGCTTCCATTTCGAGTTGACTGAGCGGAATGCCGAGCCTGCCGTTCGGGGTGAGAGTGTCGTTGTAGTAGGACGCGATGATAGTGCCGGGGTCGAGAATGCTGCCGACGAGGCCTTGCGCGTCGGGGAAGGACGGCCCGCTGTCGCCAGCGTCCCCACCGTCAGGACCAGCATCCACGGGCGGTATTGCGTCCGTGCGTCGTACGCTGGTCGAACTGTAGCAACGGTAGACGTTTCCCTCGTTGATGCCCACCAGCCCGCCGAGCTTGTAATCTGGAGCCTCGACGAATTCAGAGAGCGCGTAGGAATTCTCCACTCGCCCGATGGGGGCGTTCAGCTGGTGCTGGATGCTGCCGATCAGTCCACCAACGTACGCTTTGCCAGTGACAGAGCCGGTTGCGTAGCTCTGCAAAACAGTGCCGCCGATTTTCTCGGTGCTGCCCAGCAAGCCACCAACGCGATTGCCTCCGTTGACGGTGGCAGAACTGAAGGAGCGAACGATGGTGCCGCGGGAGCTCCCGACGAGCCCACCGAGCCAGTTTCGGCCGGAGATGCTGCCGGAAGAACTGGAGTTCTCGATCAGACCTCGGTTGTCGCCGATCAACAGGCCAGCTTTGTTGCCGTTCTGGCCGGTAGTGCCGGTCGTGACTTCGCCGCTGGCGTGACAGCGACTGACAGAGCCATTGTTGATGTGGGCGAGTAGGCCGAGGGTTTCCCGGATTTGGGTTGTGCTGTGCACCGAGAGATCGTGCACGCTAGCGTCGACGCCCAGTTCCGTAATGAAGGCACGGGTGAGGTTGCTGATGGTGAATCCCGCTCCGTCGAGGGAGCCTTCCAACACAGCCCAGCTGGACAGCGGGGAGCTGCCGCTGCTGGCGTCGATGTCGCGGCCGAGGCGCAGGTAACAGCTCAGCGGCGGCGACGTGCCGCCGTCAGGCTGCGGTGAGCCGGTGTCGCAGTTCAGTTGCTGTGGGTTGGTGCGGACCGCGTCTAGGTGGTCGATGAAGCACAGTCGATAGGGATCCTCCTCAGTACCGGCGCCAGGGATGAAGTTTGGGTCTGGCAGGGATTCGGCATTTTCCGGATCCGTGCCGCACGACACCTCGTCCTCGTCTTGCCAGCCGTCGCCGTCGCCGTCGCCGGGCAGTGCCGCATCAGGAGCGCCGTCGACTGTGGCGTCGCTGTCGAGCGTGGCGTCGCTGTCGAGCGTGGCGTCGCTGTCGAGCGTGGCGTCGCTGTCGAGCGTGGCGTCTCCGCTAGCGGCGTCACTGCCAGTGCCGTTACCGCTGTCCGTCACGCTGACGTCGGCGCTAGCATCCGTGCCGGCATCAAGAGTGTCGTGAACCGTATCTGACGTACAGCTAGCGAACATGGATAGTGCAGTCAGGCTGGGAACCAGCAGGGTGAGACATCGGCCGTCGGAACTACGAGACTTAAGCATGGGCGGAGGGTGTCATTTCCGTCCTGGTGTTGACAGTCTCCTTCGGGAGATTTGGCAGTGGGTAACAATGTGTCCGTCGGGTTTCATGCTTGCCTGCCGAGCTGTCGCCGATCCGAGTGGGAGGCGTGTCGTCGGCCCGGGGCCGCGGCGTAGTCGCCTTGCCGCCCCACCGCTGACGGAGAATCCCCGTTGGGGCGTGCAGGCCGCCGATCGACGCGTAACCCCCATGACAGTGACAGGTCGTCCGGCCGGCCCCGGCTTTTTGGCGATTGAGGCGGCTGGTGCTGGTAGGGAGTGCGCACCTGCCCTATCTGGGCGAAAGGCTTGGTTTCCCGAGCTCACTACCCCTCGCAAACGGCCCGCTCATGCCCGAATCAACAGAAGAACAACTCCGGAAAATCGCCAGCGAACGAATCGTGATGCTCGATGGGGCCATGGGCACCATGGTGCAGCTCTACAAGCTCGGCGAGTCCGACTACCGCGGCGATAAGTTTGCGGATCACAAAAAAGATCTCAAGGGCAACAACGATCTGCTGGTGCTAACCCGCCCAGACGTCGTCTCCGAAATCCACGATCAGTATCTAGCTGCTGGCTCCGACATCATCGAGACCAACACCTTCAACGGAACGACGGTTGCGCAGACGGATTACGACATGCAGCATGTCGTTTACGACATCAACGTGGAGGCAGCGCGCTTGGCCAAGGCCGCGGCGAGCCAGTGGTCCGACAAGACTCCCGACAAGCCGCGGTTTGTGGCGGGCGCCATCGGGCCGATGAACCGCACGCTGAGCATTTCTCCGGAAGTGGACGATGCCTCCTTCCGAAACTGTACCTACGACGGCGTGCGCGAATCTTACGCGGAGCAGGTTCGAGCGCTGATCGACGGCGGCGTGGACATCATTTTGGTGGAAACGATTTTCGACAGCTTGAACTCCAAGGCGGCGTTGCACGCGGTCAACCAGGTACTCGCTGAGAAGAAGCTGGAGATGCCGGTCATGATCAGCGTCACCATCGCGGACTTGAGCGGGCGCACGTTGTCAGGGCAGACCGTCGAGGCGTTCTGGAACTCGGTGGCGCACGCGCAGCCCTTGAGCGTCGGGCTCAACTGCGGTCTCGGTGCTAAAGACATGCGGGAGTACATCGCGGAACTAGCTGCCAAGGCGAACACTCTCGTGAGTGCCTACCCAAACGCTGGACTCCCGAACCCGCTGGCGGAGACGGGCTACGATGAGGGCCCTCCCGAAACCTCAGGGCTGTTAGGCGAATTTGCGACCTCGGGCTTGGTGAACTTCCTGGGCGGTTGTTGCGGAACGACGCCGGACCACATCGCTGCTATTGGGGCCAAGGTCGCCGAGACACCGCCGCGAGTGATTCCAGACATTCCGTCCGATCGCATGCGCTTGAGTGGACTCGAACCCTATGAGCTTTCCTCGGCGAGCAATTTTTCGATGGTCGGTGAACGCACCAATGTGACGGGAAGCGCGAAATTCCGCCGCTTGATCAAGTCCGAGGACTACCAAGAAGCTCTGACGGTGGCCGCAGACCAGGTACGGGGCGGCGCGAACATCATCGACATCAATATGGACGAAGCCATGCTCGATTCGGAAGCATGCATGACCAAGTTCCTCAACCTGATTGCCACCGAGCCGGAGATCGCTCGTGTGCCCATCATGATCGATAGCTCAAAATGGAGTGTCATCGAGGCGGGGCTCAAGTGTGTGCAGGGCAAGGCCATCGTGAACTCGATCAGCCTCAAAGAGGGCGAGAAAGAGTTCATCGAGAAGGCTCGTATGGTTCGTACCTACGGAGCTGCTGCGGTTGTCATGGCTTTTGACGAGGACGGACAGGCGGATACGCTGGAGCGTAAGTTTTCTATCTGTGAGCGTGCCTACAAGATTTTAACTGAGCAGGTGGGCTTTGATCCCAACGACATCATCTTCGATCCGAACATCTTCGCGGTAGCGACCGGCATCGAGGAGCACAACGACTACGCGCTGTGCTTCATTGAGGCCGTACGCATGATCAAGAAACATCTGCCTGGCGCCAAAGTCAGCGGGGGCGTGAGCAACGTCAGTTTCTCTTTCCGGGGCAACAATCCGGTTCGCGAAGCCTTCCACTCGGTGTTTCTGTATCACGCAATCAAAGCGGGCATGGATATGGGCATCGTGAATGCCTCCATGCTCGAGGTGTACGAGGAGATCCCCAAAGATCTACTGGAGCGTGTTGAGGATGTGATTTTAAATCGGCGCCCGGACGCGACCGAGCGCATGGTGGAGTTCGCGGAAACCGTCAAAGGCGGTACCAAGAAACGCGTGGAGGATCTCTCCTGGCGAGAGAACAGCGTGGAAAAACGCATCAGCCATGCACTGGTGAAGGGTATCACGGACTACATCGTCGAAGACGTCGAGGAAGCCCGCTTGAAGCTGCCCAAGCCGTTGGACGTCATTGAAGGACCGATGATGGACGGCATGGGAGTGGTGGGCGATCTATTTGGCGCCGGGAAGATGTTCTTGCCGCAGGTGGTCAAGAGCGCTCGCGTGATGAAACAAGGAGTGGCTCACCTGGAGCCCTTCATGGACAAAGAGCGTGCGGCGGGCGAATCCAGCGCTCGCGGCAAGATCGTCATGGCGACGGTGAAGGGCGACGTTCACGACATCGGCAAGAACATCGTGGGCGTGGTGCTACGTTGTAATAGCTACGAAGTGATCGATCTGGGCGTGATGGTTCCCGTCTCGAAGATACTGGACACCGCTGAAGCGGTAAATGCCGATATCATCGGACTCAGTGGCCTGATTACGCCTTCTCTGGAAGAGATGAGTGTCGTGGCGACGGAGATGCAACGGCGGGGCATGAAACAGCCTTTGCTGATCGGTGGAGCGACCACCAGCCGCCAGCATACGGCGGTCAAGATCGCCCCTCGCTACGAGGCGGGCGGCGTATTTCATGTGTTGGATGCGTCGCGAGTGGTCAATGTTGCCGCCGCTCTGCTCGATCCCAAGAAGCGTCCCGACTACGCGAAACAGAACGTCGAGCGTCAGGAGCGACAGCGTAAGCTGTTCGCTGGCGGTGGTGGGCGACCCCTGATCGACATTGGCGATGCTCGAAAGCGTCGCCAGCAGGTTGAGTTCAACAGCGATACCGTCGTGACCCCCGAGTTCTTGGGATCGAAAGTGCTGGAGTCCTATGCGCTATCGGAAATTGCCACATACATTGACTGGACGTATTTTTTCAGTGCGTGGGAGCTCAAAGGCAAGTTCCCGAAGATCCTCGAACACCCGGAGCAAGGGGAAGTGGCTCGGGAGTTGTACGATGCGGGCAAGGCGTTGCTCGCGCGCATCATCGCCGAGAAACGATTCGAGGCTCGGGCTGTATACGGGTTTTGGCCTGCCGGAAGCGATGGTGACGACATCATTCTGTTCACCGATGAATCGCGACGCCAGGAGCTGCATCGGTTCCAGATGCTCCGGCAACAGAGTCAGATCTCAGACAAACCTTGTCGCGCCTTGTCCGACTACATTGCGCCCATAGATTCCGGCGTGAAAGACCACCTGGGCGCTTTCGCCGTGACGGCTGGTATCGGTGCGGAAGTCTTCGCCAAAGAGTTCGAGGACGCGGGCGACGACTATTCGTCCATCATGGTGAAGTCCTTGGCAGACCGTTTGGCAGAAGCCTTTGCCGAGCTCATGCATCAGCGAGTCCGTCGTGAGTGGGGATACGGCAAGGCGGAGGAGTGCAGCGTCGAGGATCTCATCGCTGAAAATTATCGAGGCATCCGCCCTGCCTTCGGCTATCCGGCGTGTCCCGACCACACGGAGAAGGGCACCCTGTTCTCACTTCTCGGGGCCGACAAAGCCGGTATCGCTCTGACCGAAAGCTTTGCGATGACTCCTGCCGCTAGCGTGAGCGGCATCTACTTCGCCCATCCAGATGCCCAATATTTCAACGTCGGGCGTATCGGTAAGGACCAAGTGACTGACTACGCGGCGCGCAAGAGCATGACCGTGGAAGACACGGAGCGTTGGTTGGCTCCGAGTCTGGGCTACGATCCAGCGGCGGATTAGGCGCTGGATCGTAGAATTTCCAAGTCCCGGGCGCCCTGGCCCAAGGGCTGGCCGTTCCAGTCCGGCAACCTATCGAAAATCCGCGGGAAATTGCGGTCACGGCGGCGTTGATTCGGCGCTCGCTCTTCACTATTGTCCGCGGCGCGGCAGAGGCAATGGGCCACCCGCCGAACCGAACACGGGTCTTCCCCGTCCCGCATCTCTCTCCACCGCACCGCATCGATCCACGCGAGCGGCATACTTTTTCGCCGAATCTCGGCTCTTCAGAGGAACATCATGACCTTCATCGTAATCGACAATTGCAAGGATTGCCGTTTCACCGACTGTGTTGCGGTCTGTCCCGTGGACTGCTTCCACAGCGACAACGATATGCTCTACATCGATCCCGAGGAGTGCATCGACTGTGGCGCCTGTGTCCCTGAGTGTCCCGTCGAGGCTATCTACGAAGAGTCTCAGGTACCCGAAGACAAGGTTGAGTGGATCGCTATCAACGCGGAGAAGGCCCCCAAGCTTCCGGTCATCAACGAGACTGGCGATCCCCTGCCAACCGCTGAAGAACGTAAGACCAAGCTGGGCTTCTAGCTTCGAGCTTTTGGCATCTGCGGGATGCCTGGCCCGGTCGGGGCGTTGAGAATATCGCCCATCTAGGGTGGGCACGGCATGGCCGGCTGCTTTGATGGCCGGCCTGTGTCGTTTGTACCGCCACCGCTTCGGACACCTGCTTCGCGAGACTGTTCGCTTCGCGACGCTTGGCGTGGAGCCAGCGAGACGGGCATCGGCTTGCTCAGCCAACGAGGCCCTATCAGCTGGGCGGGGCACTGTCGGTGCGACGAGGTCGCACCGTAGGCGCTTCGTTCGCGTAGTTGCCTTGCAACGGGGGGATCCCACCGGCCGCTCTTCGGCGGACGGGCTCCTCAATGGTCGGTGGATTTTCCCGAGGCTGATTTCGGCGCGGTTGGATGCCAGAGCTTCGCACCACTATGGGCGGATTCGACATGGCACCACTGGGAGCGTCCATGGACTCGAGAATAAGTCTCGCGGTGTCGAGCTCGGAACGTAGATGTTGGTTCTCGTCTCGGGCATTGCGATTCTCGTTCCGCAACTCCATGAGCTGATCGTCGAGTCGCTCTAGTTCCCGGGTGTCACGTTTGGTGGTCCGTTCCGCTTCACGGAACTGACCTTGGGCTCGGGCCATCTTGAGCTGCGTCTTGTCGAGCTCGGTTTGCATCTCGTTGATCTTTTGCCCGTCCTTGATACCGCGGCTCTTGGCGCGCGCGAGGGCGAGCTCCACATGCAAGCCGCTGCCCTCTTGTTCGCGTCGCTTGGAGTCGTAGCCCAAGCGCATCTGCTTGAGCTCGTCGGCGTGAGCTTGCTTGAGCTCATTTAAGACCTTGTCGGCTTCGGCTGTTTTCTCGAGCAGATATTGCACCTGGGATCGCAGAGCGCCCACTACGGCGAGATTTTTTTGAGATGTAGAGCTTGCAGCCATCAGAGAACAGTCCAGCACACCAGGGATTGGTGGCTCGTTAGGGGCGCGTCGTCAGCGGGGACCGACGAACAGACGCAACTTGAGTCTACTGCCGTTCACGGCTTAGTTCCAGGTTGTCAGCGAAGACCGCGCACTTCAGTAGGTTCTCATAGCCTCTGTGGGTGAACGGTGCTGAGCGCTGCGCGGTGTGGTGAACGGGCCGCGTATGTAGGTTCCCTTGGTTTGACGTTGTCTACCGAACAACGTTGGGGCCGCTACTGACGAGCTATCGATCGACCACTCGTCAGCCGTTGCATGGGCGAAACTAGTTAGTGAACTGACCCGTAACTGGTGGCCGGTGCGGGCGCGATTCATTGCGATCGTGGCGGGTTCTATGGCTGTGGAAAACTTGAGGGAGACGGGCTCTAGATGTTTGTTTTCGAACAGGAATGCTGTGCACACTCTGTGGGACTACGGACGTCGCATTCGGGCGTATTTTCCAGCCTTGCCCGTGGAACGACGGACAAGGCAAAGTGTCCCGAAATGAAACATCTAGAGGAGGCAAGGCGGCGGCGTGCCGTCCCCTTGGCTGAGTCGGTTCATGTAGCGGGCGAGGCACTCGGCGTTGCCCATGCGCTGGCGCGCCCGGCCACGAAAGTTTCGTAGTTGAAGCGGTAAGCGCAGGCGGTTCATGATGACCTCCAGGGAGCCCTGACCAGCGCCCGTCACGCTGCCAAACGCGGCTTTGAGCAGCACGGTGGTGGGTCGGTCGGTGTGCAGTGCGGCGACAAAATCTAGGCTGCTTTGGTTCCACGCGCTGATGATGTCGTCCGGCGCGCGAAAACGAGTCCATTCATTCACTAGCTCAGCGCGGGGGAGGGCCGACCGAAAGTCGGACTCGACAAATCCCATGTGGCCCAGATGGGACTCCCTTGGCTGATGGCGAGCGGGCTGAACGAAGCGTTCGAAACATTCTCCGGTCGCGATGCGCACGGCGGCGACATAGACCAGGTCGCGGTCGGCGGGGTCGTCTTGGGGGCGAGGCGTGGGGCAGCGGGGAGCATGGTCCCGACCGCTGGTGGACTCGGCATATACGACGACGAGCCGTTCGAAATATTCCACGAGTCCTTTGGGCAATCGACGCCAGGGAGCTGGCCGTCGGGTGCGCTCCCTGGGGGTGGTGTCGCCGCGTTCGATGTACTCGATCTGAGTGTCGATCATTGCCCGAAAGCCTTCGAGCAAGCTCTCCAAGTTCGCCGTGTCGGGCTCGATGATGCGCAGCGCGTGCACGATGGACTCGATGGTCGACACGGCGAGCTCGTTGGGCTCTCGGCGGATGCGATATTCGCTCGGAGTGCTCGGGCTCAATCTTACGCAGGGCAAGGACTGCAACCAGGCGTGGTCTCGGTACAGAGTCTTGGCGTGGTGCCAAGTCCCGTCGAGTACCACCAGGTGCCGGGGGTGGTCCTCCGGGGCGAGGCTTTCCAAACTCACAGCATTGCTGCTGGGGTACAGAATGGCGGTGCCCGGAGCGAAACTAGGCACATGCTCTTTGTGGTGGTTCTTGTAAGGGATGTAGAGCTGACAGTTAGACAGCCCGAGTTCGGCGATTCGGGCAGTGCCCAGAGGGTGTGCACGCTCCCGAGGGTGTTGCACGATGGTGATCTCGGTCCGGTTGTCGACCGATTGCAGTGCCCCACAAATGCACACTTGGCGCGGCTTGAAGCAGCGGTAACACTCGTCCCGAGGAACAGCTGATTCTGGGCTACTGGGCGCTTCGGTCAACATGGGCCGAGCGGGGTGTAGCCGAGGAGACAGGGCCGAGTCGACAATAAAGGCCGGGTCTCGTGGTGCCCGCGGCATAGGGGGCACCACGAGTTAGCGTCTAACGAGGAAAATGGTGGCGTTTTCCTTCTTCGGCAACCAACGAACTCCGTGCCAACCGCGCGGCACTGCGGGTTCGGTCCATTCGAATAGATGTTTGCCATCGATGGGGGAGACGTTGACACAGCCGCCGCTCTTTTTCTCCCCCCACTCGTTGTGCCAATACGCTCCGTGAAGAGCGTGAGGTCCGCTGAAATTCTGTGCCCAGGGCACGTCGGAATGCACCAATTCGCCGGGTGCGACCATCGTTGCCGTGGCGAACTTGCCGGTGATTTTGTACTGACCGGTTGGAGTGGATGCGGTTTCGATCGCGTCCTTGCCGGGGACGGGAACTCCGCCGCGGCCTGGCGACATCAGCGTTACGAATACGGCTCGTTGCCCTTCGTAGGCAAGCAGCCAACCGCCCAGCACGCTGACGTCAATCCAGGTCTTGCGCCCACTAGGCGTCCTGCCAGTCGTATCTTCCGCGTCGCCGAGGGGCGCCCCCCATGGTGTCTTGTCCCTCAACTTGGGGACCACCGCATCTTTCTCTCGTGTGTACAGCCCGTGGTCTCGGGTCTCCAGGTAATGATGAGCGCCTGCACGGAGGGATTCCCCGGTTAGCTCCACATGGCTGAGACGGCGAAACCGCTGCTCGGTCTGTTCGAACTCGGTGTCGGATATGCGTTTGTATTTTGCATGGTCCTGACCACGGAAGAACGCCAGCGGCATCTTGGCGTCGCGCGGGAGCTGGAGTCCGGCGAAGGTGACCTTCGGGTATGCGGTCAAACGATCCTTGGGGATCCACGCGTAGTCGGCTGTCAGAAGAAAGGGGCGACCTTCGTGTTCGACTTCTGCCGACCAGGCCACGGTGGAGCGAGCTCGCATCCGCTGTCGCTCCATCCGGAGGGTGCGGGGTAGCTTAGGGAGCAGTACCGGACCCTGGGGACGCACGGCCAGCTCGGCCGCTTTCGTGCTGTCGACGGGGGGGCCACCGTCCGCCAAAGCGGCGGCTCGGCTCAAGTGCGATTCGAGATCCCACTCCCGGCGCCGTTGCAACTTTTGGCTTGGGAGCTCTTGGTATCGCTGGGCCTCGTTGGATTTGGCGTAGTGATGGGGCCAAGCAGTATCGAGCTTCGGCGCGTAGGGCATGAGACCGAGGCGCACGGGATCGTCCGGATCGATCGTAGCGCGTTTGCCCATCGCGCAGACGAAGCCCCGGGGTTTGACCGCGTACCACTTCTGACATCCTGGTCCGGCTTTCGGTTCTTCATCGACGAGTTTGGCAGAGCCTCCGACCCACAGAAAACCGAGCCACTGGGAATTCGAATCCCTGCGTTCGCGCACCCAGACGTTGCGGGTAAGTGCGTACACTCGTGGCATGAGCGCTATCGAAGGAGCCGCTTCGGCTTCGGCATCCGCCTCGGTCGCTGAGGCGTCGGCACTCGGAGTGGGCGCGTCGGCCTGCGTCGCTCGCTGGCCGCTGGGCGTGCTGGCCGACGCCGGGACAGCTTCGGATGAGTTGCAGCGGGTCAGCGCCGTCGCGATCACAGCCAGCCACGGCCAAGCGGTTGCCCCGACGCGAGAGAACAAGGAAGCGAAATTCATGGGGCGAAAGCCTGGCGGATAGCTAGCGCACGCTAGCGCACGGTTTGAAGGAACACGACATTTCCCCTAGAAAGCCGTGTGATTTGGGCAATACGGACACCGCCCCACTACCCGGCAGCAGCTCCCCTATGATGGGGCCATGCCCGTAGCTCCGCCGATCTCCGAGGATGAGTTGATGAGCCGAGCTCGTGCCGTTTCGGGACAGCGACTGGGCGATTTGGGCGCCGCTCACGGCGTGTCCGTTCCACCTGATTTGCGTCGAGCCAAGGGCTGGGTCGGCAACTTGATGGAACGGTTGTTGGGCGCTACGGCGACGAGTCGTTCGGTGCCGGATTTCGAAAAAATTGGAGTTGAGCTAAAAACCTTGCCGGTGAGCTCACGGGGAGTTCCGCTGGAGTCGACCTTCGTCTGCACGATTCCGCTGGGCGAAGTGGGCGACGTGGAATGGGAGGAGTCCCGAGTGTTCCGCAAGATCCGACGGGTCTTGTGGATGCCTGTACAAGGGGAACGCCAGATCCCGGTAGGGGAACGTATGGTGGGGGCACCGCTATTGTGGAGCCCGAGTGACGCTCAATGTGCGCAGTTGCGTTTCGACTGGGAAGAGCTAGCGGG
>SPKZ01002368.1_pt1 | contig 29154 bp, 25 predicted proteins | sample 2456571 | NCBI WGS metagenome assembly SPKZ01 (sample SAMN11192286, study PRJNA482655) | marine metagenome | biome: ENVO:00000447; feature: ENVO:00000244|ENVO:00000211|ENVO:00000569|ENVO:00002023; material: ENVO:00002151; isolation source: ocean water from marine abyssalpelagic zone ... | reverse complement strand
GCGTCGAAGATCATGCAGGAGCGCGCTCTCGCCCACGAGAAGATCGACTTCGTCTGGAACTCCGTCGTCGAAGAGGTGCTCGGCGAAGACTTCGTTACTGGCGTTCGGGTGCGAGACGTAAAATCGGACGAGACCACCGAACTCCCGATCGAGGCGCTTTTCGTGGCCATCGGCCACAAACCCAATACCGACCTGCTCGAAGGCCAGCTCGCGCTCGACCCCACGGGATACGTGAAGATCGAGCCGGGCTCGACGCGCACGTCGGTCGCGGGAGTCTTCTGCGCGGGCGACGCCAGCGACCCCACGTATCGCCAGGCCGTAACGGCCGCGGGAACCGGCTGTATGGCGGCCATCGACGCCGAGCGCTGGCTCGCCGAACAGTGTATCGAGTAGAGGGGTTCACCGGTGGCGCTGACGCGAGACCGACTCGAGCTGCTGATCGATCATTCGACGGACATCGTCTGCGCGACCGATCGCAAGGGCATGGTCGTCTACTACAACGACGGCGCTTCGAAGAGCTTGGGCTACACGCAGGACGAGATCCTTGGTGAGTTCGTCGTCAAGCTCTACCCCTCACTCGAAGAAGCGAAGCGCGTGATGGCCGCCATGCGCGACGCTGGCCACGGTGGCAAGGGCGTGGTGGAGTCCATTCAGACTACCTTTCAGTCGAAGGAAGGTGAGCACATCCCCGTGGCGGTCTCGGGGACGCTCTACTACGACGACACCGGCGCGGAAGACGGCACCATCGGCTTCGCGAAGGACCTCCGCGAGATCCTCCGCAAAGACCAGCTCGCCACACTCGGTGAGGTGGCGGTCGGCCTTTCACACGAGATCAACAACCCGCTCGCCGTGATCCTCAACCAGGTGGAGCTGCTCGAGGGCGAGATCGGGCGCCTGGCAGGCGACGACGATACGTCGGTCGAGTGCGAGCGCCTCGACTCCGTACGCCGCGAGATCGCGCGTATCGCGGAGATCCTCGAGCGCCTCGGCAAGATGGTCGTGACCGAGCACTACGAGACCGTCGAGTACATCGGCCCCGCGCGCATGATCGACCTGCGCGGACCGCGCAACGAGTCCAGCGACCCTCGGCTTCGAGGTGTGCGAATTCTCGTGGTGGACGACGACCTCGGGATCTGCCGCACCCTCACCGAGATTCTCGAGGCCGACGGGTGCGTGGTCGAGTCGGCATCCGATGGCGCCGAGGGCCTGCGACGCGCCCAGGCCGGCGGACTCGACATCGTGCTCACCGACGTCGTGATGCCCAACATGGACGGCTACGAGTTCTTCCACGCCATTCACCAGGATCAGCCGGATCTTCCCGTACTGCTGATGACCGCCTTTCATTACGACAAGGACCACATCATCAAGCGGGGCCGGCAGGAAGGGCTCCAAGGCGTGGTGTTCAAGAAGCCCGTCGATTCGAAGCGCCTGCGGGAAGTGATCGTCGAGACGATCGAGAGCAGGCGCGACAAGTAGTTCGCGCAGCGAGGCGTAGCCGCGCGGAGGCTGGCAGGCGGGCTTCGCCGGCCGCACCCCAGCGCGGGCAAGCGAAGCGCGCAGCGAGGCGTAGCCGCGCGGAGGCTGGCAGGCGGGCTTCGCCCGCCGATACCCAGCGAAACTAGCTCCTACAGCGGACGCACCACCGAGCGGACCAGTACGGGCTCCCCGTCGACGATCTCACCGCGCGCGAGAAACTGCCCAGCTGCGTCGAAGGCCGTGACGCCGCGGTCGTCGCGCGTGAGGGTGAGGTGGTGCTCGCCGCCGGCAGCGCCGGTCACCACCACGTCGATGCGGCCGTCGCCGAGCGGCGTGAGGTGCGCGGTCTCGCCGTTCGGACCCTCCACCGTTACTCCGGTGCTGTTCACCGGGTTCTCGCCAGTCCAGAATTCCACGGAGTTGAAGACCGCCCCGTCGAGGAGGGCCGCGCCGCTCATGAAGAAACTCATCGGGAGGAAGACGATCCACTTCACCCACTTGTCGTCGCTCGAGTCATCGACGAAGCGGTAGATCTTCGTCGTGAGCTCGAAGGGACCGAAGCAGCCGACGCTGGCCACGGGGATGAATCCGGTCAGGACGATGGTGGCGAGTACTCGAGATGCGGCAGTGCCGGTTCGCACAGTATGTCCTCTCTTTCGAACCTCCGAACGGAATTCCCCGAACGGACATGCGCGCGGCCCATCCCGCGCGATCGGAAAGTTACCGTTGATCGAGGCATTCGGCACGGCGGTGAACGGCCGAGGCCGGCGCGGCGAGCGGTTCGGGCGAGCGGAGTCCGGGTGGATCCGGGCTTCGCCCGGATCGGATCCCTGTTGTCATGGTGCGACTTCGAACAGCGCGCCGTCGCCCCGCGGTTCGCAGACTTCACCGACGACTGCTGAGTGCACGTCTCCCGCTTCGCGCAGCGCCGCGAGGACGGCGTCTTCGCGCTCCGGCGTCACGCCGAACAGCAGCCCGCCCGAGGTCTGGGGATCGAAGAGAAGCTCGGTGGCGGGGTGGCGCTCGAGGGCGTCGGGGATGGCGAGGCCGCGCCGAGCCTCGCGGTTCTGCTCGTGGTAGGTGCTCTGCATGCCGCGCGCGAACAGCGAGAGGGCGCCGGGCAGCGCGGGAACGCGCTCCAGGTGGACGACAGCTGCCATCCGGCTCGCGCGCAGCATTTCGCCGAGGTGACCCGCAAAGCCGAAACCGCTGACGTCGGTGCACGCACTCGCCGCGTGCTCGCGCGCGATGCGAGCGGCTGCGTCATTCGCGCGCACGAGCGACTCGAAAGCCGCGTTCACCCACGCTCCGCGCGCGCGGCCCTGCATGTCGGCAGCGAGTACGACCCCGCTCCCGAGCGGTTTCGTGAGCACGAGCCGGTGCCCCGGTCGCAGCCCGTCCACGCCGAGAATCGCCCCCTTTTCGGACTCTCCCGTGATGACCAGTCCGACGTAGAGGTCCTCACCGCTGGTCGTGTGCCCCCCGATCAGGGAGATGCCGAGGGCGTCGAGCGCGACGCGGACGCCGGCGAGCACCTGGTAGAGGGTCTCCTCGGTGCGGCGCGGGTCTTCCTCCGGGACATTGACGAGTGCGAGCGCGTGACGCGGGCGACCGCCCTTGGCCAGGACGTCGCTCGCCGCGTTCACGGCCGCCACGCGCCCAACCAGCCACGGGTCGTCGGTGAAGGCGCGGAAGGCGTCGATCGTGCTGAGCACGATGTCGCCACGGGGCAGCTCGACCACCGCGGCGTCGTCGGGCCGGTCGAGCCCGACCAGCACCGAGGGATCGGCGGGACGCGCGGGGAGACGTGCGAGGGCGTGCTCGAGGGGCGACGCACCGACCTTCGCCGCGCAGCCTCCGCAGACCATCTCGTCGGGGTCCATTCCCATTTCCTCGGGACTCGGGAAATCCGGCGCGTCATCGCCTGCGTCGGTGAGAACCTGGAAGCGGGTCATGAAGCGGCGATCGATGAAGTTCTTGAGGCGCCACATTCCGGAGCCCGCGAGTGCCATCCCCCACTTCGCGCCGATCGCCTGGCCCTCGCCGAGTGCGAGGAGCGCGAGGAAGTCGCGTTGCGGTCGGTACGCGCGCAGCGGACGACCCTTGCAGCGCGCGCGCAGATTGTCGTGGAGCACGGGTCCTTCGCGGACGGCGTAGACACCGGCCTTCGGAATCCACGGATAGCCGTCGATCGACGCACAGTCGCCCACGGCGAAGAGGTCCTCGTACCCGACGACCTGCAGGGTGGGCTCGACGCGCACGAAACCGGCGGCGTCGAGGGGGAGCGCCGTGTTCTCGAACAGCGGCACCGGCGCGGCTCCTGTCGCCCATACGGCGAGGTCGCAGGGGACGCGATCGTCCGCGAGCACGACCGCGTCCTTCTCGACGGCCACGACTTCGGCTCGGGTGCGGATCTCGATGCCCCGTCGCTCGGCTTCGCGGCGGATCACCGCGGCAACCCGCGTCGTGTAGCGGGGCATCACCTCCTGGCCTTTACACAATACGGTGATCTTCGGATCGACGCCCGCCGCGAGCAGCCGTGCGCGCAGGGTAAAGGCGAGCTCCATACCGGCTGCGCCCGCGCCCACCACCGCGATGAGGGGCGGGCTCTCCGCGCCGGAGTCCCGTGACGGCAGACGCAGCGAGAGCTGATCGACGAATGTGCGGATCGGTCGCGTCGGCAGTGCGTGCTCGTAGACGCCGGGGCGGTCGAGGCCGCGGATCGTCGAGCCCACGTCGAGACTCGCCACGTCGTAGGAAACGGCTGGTCGCCCTTCGACGTGGATTCGGCGCGCGACCGGATCGACGTCCACCGCCGCCGCCAGGATGCAGCGAGCCTGTGCGCGGCGTGCGAGCGGGATGCCGTCGATCTCGAGTTCTCGCACTTCGTACTCGCCCGCGACGAGCCCCGGCACCATGCCCGAGTAGACGGCCTCCGGGCGGTCGACGACGAGGGTGATCTGAATGTCCGGCTCGGGGCGCATCATGAAGCGGCGCAACACCTGAACGTGAGCGTGTCCGGCGCCGACGAGAACGAGCTGTACCCGGTCGGGCCGTTCGGTCCGACGGGCGAGATCGGTGCGCGGTGCGCTCACGTTTCCTGCGGGCTCATGGCGGTAGTCTGACGGAGGCCGCAGAATCGCTCAAGTTTTCGCGCGCTGCGAACGCAGGTGCGCGCCTGCGGGGTCGCGAAATGGCGCTTCTTCTATGCTGTTCCCCCACGTTCGCCGACTCGTGCGCCCACAGGAGCGAAGCGATGCAGAGCCATAGCCCCCCCCGATGTTCCCCCACGGTTCTCGCCGCCGGCGCTCTTGTCGCACTGCTGTGCGCGAGCCCTGTGATCGCCAACCCGTTGATGGAGACCGTCGAACACGATGGCGTGACGGGGAAGCTCGAAGCTCTCGACGAGACGAAGGCGCGCCTCGACGAACGGGCGCGCAGCAACCCCGAAAGCGCGGTCTCCCTCCGCTACGACCGCGCCTTCGTGGCGTGGCGGATCTCGCGGGTGATCAACGATCGGCGAGACGAGAAGAAACGCCACGCGGCACTCCTCGAAGAGGCCGCCGAGTACCTCGAAGCAGTGCTCGAAGACGACCCCGATCACGTCGAGTCGATGGTTCTCCTGGCGGCTGTCCTGAGTGACCAGGCGGGGCGGAGCATGTTCAAGCGAATGACCCTCGGGCGTCGCGCGTACAACCTCTCGGCCCGCGCACTGGAGCTCGCTCCCGACAACCCGCGCGCCGCCGTACAGCGGGGCAAGATCATCCTCTACGTCCCTGCGCTGATGGGCGGGGGCCCGACGAACGCCATCAAGTTGCTCGAGCGCGCGCGGACCGCCTTCGCGAAGGAAGACGACAGCTGGCCAAACTGGGGACAGGTCGACGCCCACGGCTGGTACGGCCGCGCCCTCGCGCAGGACGGTCGGATTGAAGAAGCGCGCGCGGTGTATCAGGAGGCGCTGGTCATCGAGCCCCAAGCGAGCTGGATCCGCGACGAGCTCCTCCCGGCCCTCGACTAGTCTTCGCGGAAACCCGGGGACGTTGCAACTTGCTTGCAACTTGGGGACGTACTTGCTTCCTTGCGACTTCGGGACACTCTCTGCGAAACGGGGGAGTGTTCCAGAGTTGGCCTTGGATCAGTCGGCGCCGGGGGTTCCCGGAAAGATGTGGCCGGCGGTGAAGCCTCCGTCGACGGCGACGTCGGTGCCGTTGACGAAGGAGCTGTCGTCCGACGCAAGCCAGAGGATCGCCAGGGCGATCTCGCGGAGCGTCGCGGAGCGACCCATCGGCGAGCGCGGCTGTCCCGAGATGTCGACGTCGCCGCTCTTGATGCGCTCCGTCACCTGCGCGACGAACTCCTCCTTCATCTCCGTGCTGCCGCCGCCGGGACACACGGTGTTCACGCGGATCCGGAGGCGCCCGAGCTCCAGGGCACTGCATTTGGTCAGGCCGCGCATCCCCCATTTGCTCGAGCCGTAGACCGCGATGCCCACGCCGCCCTCGAGAGCGTCGATCGAAGCGACGTTGACGATGGAGCCGCCGCCCTTTGCCTCCATGTCGGGAATCACGGCCTGAGTGCCGAGGAAGGGTCCGAGAAGATTGGTCTCGAGGATGTCACGCGCTTTCTCGGGGGTCGTGTCGCGGATCGCCGAGACGTCGAGGATGGCGGCATTGTTGACCAGCACGTCAACGGGACCGAAGTGCTCGCGCACGGCGATCACCGCAGCCTCCCAGTCTTCTGGGCGGCGGACGTCGAGCCGCCGGTAGAAGCCGACGTCTCCGAGTTCGCTGGCGACCTTCTCGCCGAGCTCGTCGCGCACGTCGGCGAGCAGAACCTTCGCACCTTCTGCGACGAACAGCCGCGCGGCTTCGGCTCCGGTTCCGCGCGCTGCTCCAGTGATGATGGCGATCTTTCCGTCGAGTCTTCCCATGCGCGCAGTATGGCATGCTGGGTACCGGGATACACTGTGAACGGCATGCCCACGATCCCTGTTACGACTGCGTTGCGCGACTACGTGACGATGGCTTTCGGGATCGACGTGCGGGCCCTCGCGATGTTTCGCATCGCACTCGGACTCACGTCGCTGGGCTACGTGGTGAGCCTGACGGTCGACTACCGGCTTCTGCTCACGGGTGATGGCGTCGCGCCCGCGCGATTGATCTGGCCCGCCGAGGCCATTCATTTCATCGGCTCCGAAGCGTTCTACGCCTTCGCGGACTCGCCGGCCGCGACGCTCACCGTGTTGATGATTCTCGCGACCGCGGCTTCCCTGCTCGTCGTCGGTGCGTGGTCGAGAGTCGCGGCCTTCGTCCTCTGGCTGGGCGTCAACTACCTCTTGCGCCGGAACCCGTGGCTCACCAACGCCCAGCACTCGATGGTTCTGTTCTCTCTCCTGTGGGCGATGTTCCTTCCGATCGGAGCGCGCTGGTCGGTCGATGCAGCGCTGCGCGGTGTGGGAAGGAGAACTCCTCTACAGGTGGTGAGCCCCGCCACTGCCGGTCTGCTGGTGCAGATCTTCTTCCTCTATCTGACGGCCGGCCTCGCGAAGAGCGGACCGGAGTGGCACGCCGAGGCCAGCGCAATCGAGACGATCACGCATCTCGAGCGCTACCAGATGTTCACGACGCCGCTGCTCCAGATGCTGCCATCACCGGTCCTGGCCGTCGTCACCCGGGGCGTCTGGTGGCTCGAAGTGGTCGCGCCTCTGTTGCTCTTCTGGCCCGTGTTCTTCACACCGGCGCGCATCGCCGCAGGCCTCGGACTCATCGGACTGCACCTGGGGCTCGGTGCGTTCATGCGGCTCGGGGTCTTTCCCTGGATTTGCGTCACGTTTCTCCTCGTGACGCTGCCCGGGCCCTTCTGGGATCGCCTCGTTCCCGGGTCGGGGTTCGGGGGCAGCGCAGCCGCGCAGCCGCCGAAACGCTCCGCGCTGCGGATGTTCGGCCACGCCGTGGCGGCGCTCCTGCTCGTCTGTACCCTCACGAGCTACATGCGACTGGTGCCCGGCCTCGAGGGCAACAACCCCGCGTGGATGCGCGAGCTCGGTGGAATCCTGCGGCTCGGCCACGTGTACCGACTGTTCTCGTCCGTCGGGCGGACGACATCGCGGCTCCTCGTGGTCGGAACCTTCGACTCGGGGAAGCGCCTCGACCTCCTGTCACGAGGGGAAGTCGTGATGCACTGGAACGCATCGCGCCTGAGCATCGCGCCGGACGATTCCGACACATTTCCGTGGGTCTACTACTCCGTGACCGCGACGGGGAAAAAGGTGAGGACGTCGGAGCTCGGAAACGGCTACGCGGGTTGGCTCTGCGATGCGTACCGGGACGCGAATTTGCGCCACGTCGAGATCCACAGGTTCGTCCGCGCCGTTCCAATCGGCTCGGCGGGGGTGGCGAGTCGGACGATCTACGAGACGGACTGCTGAGATCCCGCTCGGCCTTGCCGCGGGACCGACGTGTTCCGCTCTACGGCGTGCGCGCGACACACACGCCCACCACGTGCTTCGCGCCGGCGCGTCGAAGCGCGCGCGCAGCCTCGGAGAGCGTACTCCCCGTGGTCACGACGTCGTCGACGAGCCACACAGTTTGCGGGAAGTGCGCACCGAGCCTCGGCTCGAACGCGCCGGCCACATTGCGTCGTCGGCCCCGCTTGTCGAGACCGGTCTGACTCGGTGTGTCGCGGATGCGTTCGAGGGCGATGGGGTCGAAGGTTGCGTGGTGCTCCCTGGCGAGCGAACGCGCCAACTCGCCGGCGGGATTGAACCCCCGGGAGCGCAGGCGATTCCGGTGCAGGGGGATGGGGAGCACGAGGTCGGGGGGATCGCCGGGGGCGAGGCGTCCCGCGATCAATACGAGCCAGCCAACGACGGCAGCTGGCGCCGGGTTGAGACCCGCGAGACCGGGCTCCGGGTACTTGAAACGGCGGATCCAGGGCTCGACGTCCCCTGCGAATTCGACGGCGGCGACGCACGCATCCAGGCCGCTCGGCGGTTCCGTGAGCGGCGCCTGCAAGAGCCACGGCAGCTTCGCCGAGCAACGCCGGCACAGCGCGGCGTCTCCCGGGGGATCCGCACGGCAGCCAGCGCAGACGCGCGGCAACACAAGGTCGAGGAAGGCGTTCCACGCGGCGCGCAAGGCGCGTGCTCCTCGGGACCGGGCCTTCCCAGAGTAGATCAGGCGTCGACGATCAGCGAACGCCCGGTCATCTCGTCGGGAATGGGGAGACCCATGAGGTCGAGGACCGTCGGCGCAATGTCTGCGAGACCGCCGTTGCGCAGGCGCCGCCCGGCGGAATCGCGCGTGACCCAGTAGAAAGGGACGGGGTTCGTGGTGTGGGCGGTGTGGGGCTCATCGGTCTCCGGGTCGACCATGAGTTCGCAGTTCCCGTGATCGGCGGTGATCAGGACGGCGCCGCCCTGGCGGAAGACCGCTTCGGTGATCCGTTCGAGACCGCGGTCGATGGTCTCGACCGCCTTCACGGCGGCGTCGAGCACGCCCGTGTGTCCCACCATGTCGGGGTTCGCGAAGTTGAGCAGGATGAAGTCGTAGTCGCCCGCAGCGACTCGTTCGACCACCGCTTCCGTGACCTGACCAGCGCTCATCTCCGGCTTGTGGTCGTAGGTGTCGACGTCTCGCGGCGACGGGATGAGATGGCGGTCTTCGTTCGGGAACGGTACCTCGACACCGCCGTTGAAGAAGAAGGTCACGTGGGCGTACTTCTCGGTCTCGGCGATGCGCAGCTGGCAGAGGCCGCGATCCGCGATCACCTCGCCGAGGATGCGAGCCGGGATGAGGGGCGAGAACGCCAGGGGAAGCCCGAAGTCGGCGTCGTACTCGGTCATGCACATGAAGCACGAAAGATCGACGATCTTCTTCCGATCGATCTTTCCCTCGAAGCGATCGGAGGCGACCCCCGTGATGGCGTTCGTGATCTCGCGTGCGCGGTCGGCGCGAAAGTTGAAGAAGATCACGGCGTCGCCGTCGCGGAGTGAGGGGCCGCCCGCCACGATGGTGGGCTTGATGAATTCGTCGGTCTCGTCTCGCGCGTACGCGGCTTCGACCGCCGCGACGGCGCTCTCGGCCTCGAGCCCCTCGCCGCACACGATCGCGTCGTAGGCGAGGCCGATGCGGTCCCAGCGGTCGTCTCGATCCATCGCGTAGTAGCGGCCGATCACGGTTGCGATCCGTCCGCCGTTGCGCTCCACATGCGGTAGGAGGTCACGCACGTATCCCTTCCCCGAACGCGGCGGCGTGTCGCGGCCGTCGAGGAACGCGTGCACCGCAGTCGGTACGCCGCGCTCGCCACAGTGGTCGAGGAGTGCCACGAGGTGGTCGACGTGGCTGTGGACACCGCCATCCGACACGAGGCCCATCAGGTGCAGTGTGCCGCCATTCGCAGCTACGGCGTTCACAGCCTGTTGAATCGACGGGTTCGAGGCGGCCTCGCCGCGCGCGAGCGCGCGGCCGACGCGCACCATGTCCTGCTCGATGATACGCCCGGCGCCCATCGTCATATGGCCGACTTCGGAGTTGCCCATCTGCCCGGGCGGAAGGCCCACGGCTTCGCCGGAAGTCTCCACCTGTGACAAGGGATGGCGTTCGGCCGCCGAGTCGAGGAAGGGCGTGTGGGCCACGGCCGTAGAATCCGTGGCACCGTGGTCGCCGATGCCGAACCCATCGAGGACGACGAGCATCACGGGGCGCGTCATCGCGTCATCCCCCGGCGGCACCGCTCGCGCCCTTCGCGTCGTCGGCGAGTCCCAGATCGAGCAGCGGAGCGTCGCTCCAAAGCCGTTCGAGGTCGTAGTACTCGCGCACGTCGCGCGTAAAGATATGAATGATCGTGTCCCCGAAGTCGAGCAGGATCCAGCGCCCCTCGTCGTAGCCTTCCGTACCGATCGGAGTCTCGTCGTTCGCCTGGGCGGCTTCGCGCACCGCGTCCGCGACGGCACGAGCGTGGCGGTTGGACGTACCTGTCGCGAGGACGAAGGTATCGGCGAAGGACGACACTTCGCGAGCATCGAGGACCACGAGGTCCAAGGCTTTGCGGTCGTGAGCGGCACCGGCCAGCCGCATCGCCCGTTCGCGCTGTTGCGGCGTCGGCTTGGCGGTCGGTCGTTCGAGGGGCTCGGTAGACTCGCTCGCGTCTGCGCGACCGGAAACGATGCCCGTGGGTGTGGTGTTCATACGTAGACTCCACTTTGTTCGACAGACTTCCGGATGCTCTCCGGGAGGAGATAACGCACGGACCGGCCCTCTTGTAGCCGGCGGCGGATGTCCGACGCCGAGATGTCGAGAGCCGAGATTTCGATGACTTCCAAGCTGCAGCCCGATGCCTTGTGGCGAGCCGACCTTCCGTCGTCGGTGATCTCGAAATCGTCACGCACGACTTTCGGGAGCCAGTCGGCCAGGGAGCCGCACGTCACCGGTGGTCTCGTGGTGACGGCGAAGTGCGCGAGTCCAAAAATCACTTCGGGTTCGCGCCACGAACCCATCTCCACGAAGGCGTCGCATCCGATGCAGAAGACCGGCCGCTCGCCTCGATTCTGTTCGCTCAGTCCGCGCAGCGTGTCCACCGTGTACGACGCACCCCCGCGCTCGATCTCGACGGCGTCGACCGCGAAACGCGGGTTGTCGGATATCGCCGCGCGCACCCACTCGAGGCGATCCTTGGCCGGCGCGATGCTGTCCTCCCCGCCGACCGACTTGTGGGGCGGATTCGCGCTCGGAACGAAGATCATGCGCTCCAGTGCGAGCGCGTCGACGACCTCTTCGGCGGCGCGCAGGTGTCCCGCGTGGATGGGATTGAACGTCCCGCCGAAGACACCGGTCCGCGCGCCGCGGATCATCCGCGCGGCTGACCCTCGACTCGTTTTCCGATCTCGTCGTCTTGCATCGTGAGCGAAGGAGGAGTCGGAGTGACCGGATTCGTGAACGTCATCGGCTTCTTTTCCGCGTTCGCTCTCCGCGAGCGCGTTCGGGGGCTTCGATCAGGACGAGATCGTTGCGGTGAATGACCTCGCTGCCATTCGAATATCCTAGCACTTGGCCGATCTGCCGCGTCGCCAGACCGGCGATGCGCCGGATCGCGTCCGCGTCGTAGGCGACGAGTCCACGCGCCACTTCGCGTCCCAGCGTATCGATGCACGCTACCGGGTCGCCCACTTGGAAGTTGCCCTCCACGTGGGAGATGCCGGCCGGCAACAGACTCTTGCCGCGTTCCACCAGTGCGCGCGCCGCGCCGGGGTCCACGCCGATCCGACCGCGCGTTCGTCGGGTGAACGCGAGCCAGTGCTTGCGGCTCGCAAGACGCCGCTCTTCGGCGTCGGCCGCGAAGAGCGTACCGAGGGTCTCGCCGGTTGCGACGCGCAGGAGGGCGTTGTGCGTCCGGCCGTTGCACAGCGCGGTCACGGCCCCGCACGCCGAAGCCGCCCGCGCCGCTTCGAGCTTCGTGGCCATCCCGCCGCGTCCAAACGTGCTGACCGCTCCACCCGCGGCCCGCTTCACGTCGGGCGTGACCTTCTCGACGATGTCGAAGAGCGTCGGCTGCGGCGCTCCGGCGACGGGCGTCTCGCGGTAGAGGCCGTCGACGTCGGTGGCGATCACGAGCAGGTCAGCGGCGACGAGGTTGACGACCGTCGCCGAAAGGTTGTCGTTGTCGCCGAAGCGGATCTCGTCTGTGGCGACCGTGTCGTTCTCGTTCACGATCGGTACGACACCGAGTCGCAGGAGTTCGGTCAGCGTCCGCCGTGCGTTGATGAAACGCTCGCGTTCCTCGAGGCCCGCGCGCGTCACGAGCACCTGGCCCACCGTGATGCCGTATCGCGCGAGGCGCTTGCGGTAGAGCTCGACCAGGCCGATCTGGCCGACCGCCGCCGCGGCTTGCTTCTCGGGAATCGATCGCCCGGGATGCGACCACCCGAGATCGCGACTGCCGATGGCGATGGCGCCCGACGAGACGATCACCACCTCGCGCTTCTGCTCGCGGAGTGCTGCGACCTGGCGAGCGATGTCGGTGAAGGCCCGATCGCGGACCCGGCCATCTTCGGTCAGAATGCTGCTGCCGATCTTCACGACGATGCGTCGCGCGACGGCCGCGGAATGGCGTGCGTTGGTGGCGCTCACGACGCTTCGTCCGCGGCGTCGAGCGCCGTCAGCATCTCGCGCACGAGAGACTCGAGGCCCTCGCCGGTGGCGCCCGAGAGGCGCAGCACCCGACAACCCCGCGAGCGGAGCTCCGTCTCGACCGGCTCGAGGACTGCGCGGTCAGCGACGAGATCGACTTTGTTGAGCGCGACCAGCTCGCTGCGATCGAGCAGGGACGACTCGTAGCTCCCGAGCTCGGCGCGAATCGAATCGTAGTCAGCGACCAGGTCGCGTTCCTCGAGGAGGCCGCCACCCGCGTCGACGAGGTGGACGAGGACCCTCGTGCGCTCGATGTGTCGAAGAAAACGGTCGCCAAGCCCGGCGCCGTCGCTCGCGCCCTCGATCAGTCCCGGGATATCGGCCACGACGAAACGTCGATCGCCCACTTCGGCGACGCCGAGATTGGGCACGAGCGTGGTGAAGGGGTAGGCGGCCACGCGCGGCCGCGCACGCGAGATGCGCGTCAGCAGCGTCGACTTGCCGGCGTTGGGGAAGCCCACGAGTCCGACGTCCGCGAGCAGCTTGAGGGACAGCCGCAGGTGGCGAATCTGTCCGGCGCGACCGCGCTCGGCGGTGTCGGGGCTCTGGCGTGTCGACGTCGCGAAGTGGGGGTTGCCCCGGCCGCCGCGCCCCCCGCGCGCGACGAGCAGTCTGCGCTCGTTCGTCTCGAGGTCGTCGAGCAGCAGCGGCCCCACGCCATCCGCGCTGTTCGTTCCCTGGGCGCGGTTCTCGTAGACGAGGGTGCCGACGGGCACGCGGATCTCCGTCGAACTCCCTTTGCGGCCGTCCTTTCGCTTCGGCGCGCCGTGGACGCCGTCTTCCGCGTGAACTTCACGACGCACGCGCTGCTCGATGAGCGTCGCGAGGTTGCGATCCGCCACGACCACGACATCGCCGCCGCGTCCGCCGTCGCCGCCGTCCGGACCGCCGAAGGGGACGAACTTTTCGCGGCGCATGCTCGCGCAGCCGTCACCGCCGTCGCCCGCGTAGACGGTGAGCGTCACCTCGTCGATGAATGAGTCGCTGGGTTTCATCAAAAAACAGCGCAAGCGGTCAACGGATGAAGGACTCGACACCTATCGAGTCCCCGTTCATCAGAACCCTGTCGCTGCGAGGCCTCAACGCGTATGCCGGCTGCGAGAACCCTGGCGCTGTCTCAAGCCTCGACGCGTGCGACAACGCGGCCGCGGGAGCGGCCGTAGTGGACGGTGCCGTTGGTGAGTGCGAACAACGTGTAGTCGCGACCGAGACCGACATTGCGGCCCGGGTGGATCTTCGTGCCGCACTGGCGAACCAGTATGGAGCCCGCGGTTACCGTCTGACCGGCGAAGACCTTGACGCCGCGACGCTGACCGTTGCTGTCGCGGCCGTTTCGCGAGCTGCCCTGCCCCTTCTTGTGTGCCATGGATCAGCCCTCGATACCGTCGACGCGGACTTCGGTGAAGTACTGCCGATGGCCCTGCTTGCGGCGGTAGCCCTTGCGGCGCTTCATCTTGAACACCGTGATCTTCGGCGCACGCTCCTGCGCGGTGATGGTTCCCACGACCTTCACACCGTCGAGCAACGGCGTTCCAATCCGGGAATCGCCTTCGCCGGCGATCATGAGCACCTCGGCGAGTTCGATGCGATCACCGACGGAACCTTCCAACTTTTCGATGCGGATGGCCTGACCGGGACTGACCCGGACCTGCTTTCCACCCGTGCGCACGACCGCGTACATCAGGACTCCTCGCGCTCAGCACGCTCTCCGAGCCGCGGGAGTATCGGACTTTCCTCTTCAGAGTCAAGCACCTCCGGCACTTCCGGGACGCTTTGCGGAGGTCCGTCAGCGATGGCGATGTCGGGTTCAGCGGACGGGGCGAGCTCCAGCTCGCGTACCGGGGCTTCTGCCGCTGCGGGCCCCTCGGTCGCACGGACATCGGCGACGATGTCCGCCGGCGCCTCGTCGCCCTCGGAACCCGCCGGCGGCTCCGGCGATTCCGCCTCGGCAGGGGCGTGATCGACCTCGGCGGCGGCGTCGCTGCTCTCGGCGGGTAGCTCGCGTGCGCTGTGGGGCTCGGCCTCTGCACCCGCACCGGCTGCGGCGAGATCTGCGGCTGCCGCCAGGGCTCCCTCGGGCAGCTCGGACTCCCCGGGGGTGGCGTCGGCTCCGACGGCCGGCGTCCCATCGATCGCCTCGATGAACTCGCTCGGCTCTTCGAGTTCGGCCTCGGGCTTCTTCTTCTCGAGCCAGCGCAGCGGGATCACGACGGGCGGCCCCTCGTCGAGAGCCGTCACTTCGAACTGCTCCTGGTGAACACCCGGCCGCGCCCGGACCTCGATCTCCCGTCCGAGATCCTCGGCGAGCCCGGCGAGGGCCTTGCGGGCGGGGCCGAGCAGGTTCTCTGCGACCCTCGTATTCACGGTGACCGCGATCTGGCGCCCGCAGAAGCGCGGCAGATCCTTGCGGATCTCACGCATCACCTTGAACGCCACGCTCTCGCTCGAGAGCACATAGCCGCGCCCGCCGCAGTAGTTGCAGGGCTCGCAGAGCTGCTGGACGAGATTCTCGCGCGTGCGCTTCCGGGTCATCTCGACGAGCCCGAGCTCAGAGATCTTGAGGATGTTCGTGCGGGCCTTGTCGGCACGCAGGGCATCCTGGAGGGCGCGGTAGACCTTCTCTCGGTTGCCCGCGTCCTCCATGTCGATCAGGTCGATGATGATCAGGCCGCCGATATTGCGGAAGCGCAGCGTGTTGACGACCTCTTTCACGGCCTCGAGGTTGGTTTTGAATACCGTCTCCTCGAGGTCGCGCTTGCCCACGTAGCGGCCGGTGTTGACGTCGATCGCCGTCAGCGCCTCGCTCTGGTCGACGATCAGGTAGCCCCCGGACTTCAGCCAGACCTTCCGCCCGAGGTTGTCGTCGATGTGGGCCTCGATCGCGAAGTGGTCGAAAACCGGCAGGGAGCCGTCGTAGAGCTCGAGCTTGGGCTTCGGCTCGGCGACGAAGCGCTCGAGGAAGTCCTTCATCCGCTCGTAGACGGTGTCGTTGTCGATGACGATCCGTTTCGTCTTGCTACTCGCCACGTCGCGAAGCATGCGGACCGGGAGCGAGAGTTCGCGGTAGAGCTCGGCGGGAGCCTTCGCCGACTGCCGCCTCGTCTGGATCTGCTCCCAGACGGACGACAGGTATTTCACATCGGCCTCGATGTCCGCGTCCGTGGCACCGTGGCCCGCGGTACGAATGATGAAGCCGAGGTCCTGCGGGCGGTTGCGCGTGACGATTTCGCGCAGGCGCCGCCGCTCCTTGTCGCCCTCGATACGCCGCGACACGCCGACGCGCTTCGACCACGGCGTCAGCACGAGATGGCGCCCGGCGATGGAAACGTGGGAGGTGATGCGCGCGCCCTTCGTACCGATCGGGTCCTTCGCGACCTGGACGACGATCTCCTGTCCCTCGCGAAGCAGCGTATCGATCCGCGGGGGTTGGCGGCTGCCGTCGTTTCGGCCGCGGGAGCGCCGCGGCCGCGGGTTGTCGTCGTCGGAGTCGAGGCGACCGGTCTCGTCGAGATAGTCGCCGACGTAGAGGAAGGCGGCCTTGTCGAGTCCGATGTCGACGAAGGCGGCCTGCATCCCGGGGAGGACGCGGGTGACCTTCCCCAAGGTCACGGTTCCCGTGACGCTGCGGTCCGAATCGCGCTCGATGTGGAGCTCCGAGAAGAGCCCCTGCTCGAGGATGCCGACGCGGGTCTCGCCCGCCACCGCGTTGATGATGATCTCGCTCGAGCTGCCCCCCTGGGAGTCTCCCGAGCGGTACGGCGAACGAGAACCGCGGTTGTTGGATCTCCGGCTCGAGCTGTTTCTAGTGCTGGATCGATTGGCCATACGCCCGGTTGCCTCCGGCGTTGGCGAGTCGGATCGGGATTTCGTGTAGAGCTGGGTCTGGCGGGAGCCGCGTCGCGCGGCCCCACTCAGCTGGGGCTATTGCGGACCGGGGCGAGGATTCGCTCCAGCTGGACGGGGACTCTCACTAAGGCCCCGAAATTCCATTCGAAAATGCTGACTCGCACAGGATTTCTCTGCTGTTGGTGCGGTTCGACTAGGATTTTGCTCGCGGCCTGCTTTCTCGCCGCCGGATTCCACGATCGTCGAGCCCCGCGCAGCCCCCTGCCCGTCCTGCTCGCAATCGCCTGTATTCTCTCGACCGTTGGCCTTCAGCGCCGCCGTGTTCCACGAAGATCCTGGGAATTGGCGCTGTGGCCCTTTCGGTACCGGAGATCTTTCCACCGCCGGGGCATCGCCCCAGGAGGCTCGACCCGTTGCCGGATCCGCACGAAAATCTGAGGGAAAGAGTCATGGATCGAGACGCCGCGGTCAAGACCGACCCCCGTAGACATCTGCCCCGAGTGGATCGCCTCGTCGATTCCCTGCGGGGGGTTCGACCTGAGCTCCCGCTCTGGGCCATCACCGAAGGCTGTCGCGCGATCCTGGCCGAGGAGCGCGAGCGCCTCCGAGGGAACGCCAGCGATTCCAGCTCCTTGCTGGGACGATCGGCAGACGCGCTGGGCGCCGCCGCCGGCGCCATCGCGGCGGAGCTCGCCCGGGTGAAGCCCCAACGGGTCATCAACGCCACGGGAATCGTTCTGCACACGAATCTCGGTCGGGCGCCCCTCGCCGAGGGTGCCTCCCGAGCCGCCCTGGAGGCGTCCCTGGGCTACAGCGACCTCGAACTGGACCTGGCAACGGGCCAACGGGGAAATCGGCTCGGCTCCGTGGCGACGAAGCTCGAGCTGCTCTCGGGCGCTCCGGCGGCCCACGCGGTCAACAACAACGCCGCGGCCGTGCTGCTCGCCCTCAATACCCTGGCGCTCGGGCGCGAGGTGATCGTCTCCCGCGGCGAGCTCGTCGAGATCGGTGGCTCGTTCCGGGTTCCCGAGATCATGGAGCGCGCGGGCGTGCGTCTCGTCGAGGTCGGCACGACCAATCGCACGCGCATCGCGGACTACGAGCGCGCGATCGGTCCCGACACGGGCCTCCTCCTCAAGGTGCACCGCAGCAACTTCGAAGTGCGCGGGTTCGTGGAGGAGGTGCCCATGGAGGAGCTCGCGGAGCTCGGCCGGGCGCGTGGCATCCCGGTGGTCGACGACCTGGGGAGCGGAACGCTGATCGACCTCGGTGCGCGCGGCTTCCCCGCCGACGCGTACGCGCCCAGTCGTCTCGCGGCAGGTGCGGACCTCGTGTGCTTCTCGGGCGACAAGCTGCTCGGAGGTCCGCAGGCGGGTCTGCTGATCGGCACGTCCGACGTCGTGCAGGCGCTGCGGAAGAATCCCCTCGCACGCGCGCTGCGGCTCGATAAAACTAGCCTCGCCGCCCTCGACTGGACGCTCGCGGCGTACCTCGACGGCCGAGCGGAGCAGGAGATTCCTGTGCTGCGGGAGCTCCTCGAGCCGCTCGCGAGTCTCGAGGAGCGAGCGCGCAAGCTGGCCGCGAGCCTTGCCTCGGTCACGGGCATTCCCCTGCGCGACGCGGCGCCCGGCGGGGTCGCAGAAGGCGCGAGCGCCATCGAGGTCCGTGCGGACCGCTCGTTCGTGGGCGGGGGCTCCCTCCCGGGGTTCGAGCTCGACAGCCACGTCGTCGCGCTGCGCGCAGACGGCGTTTCAGCGAATCGCCTCGCTGAGCGGCTGCGAGAGGCGCCCGTGCCGGTGCTCGCACGGATTCGCGACTCCTGGCTGCTGTTCGACGTGCGGACGCTCGTACCGAGCGACCTCGCGGACCTCGAGGTTGCCGTTTCCTACGGGGTCACCTCCACGCGTTGAATGCAGATCGCCCATTGTTTACGATAAGTCACCGATCTATATGCTGAATTCCAACGTTCTCGTATTGAATCACTCTTTCGTACCGATCCACGTCACGTCGGTTCGGCGAGCCTTTACGCTCATCTACCAGGACGCCGCGAGGGCGGTGAACGAGAGCTACGAGACGTTCGACTTCGTGGCGTGGCAGCTGAACGGCGCGATCGGTACGTCCGAGTTGATCGGCACGACGCGAGGCAACATTCCAGTACCGCGCGTCATCGTTCTCCGCTGCTACGACCGCATCCCGCGACGCCACGTGCGTTACAGCCGCGTCAACATCTTCACCCGCGACAAGTACACCTGCCAGTACTGCGGTGCCAAGCCACCGCGCGCGCAGCTCAACCTCGATCACGTCGTGCCGCGAGCGCACGGCGGCCGGACCACGTGGGAGAACGTCGTTTGCAGCTGCATCGACTGCAACCGTCGCAAGGGCGGTCGGACGCCCGAGCAGGCGCGCCTTGCACTGCGACGCAAGCCCGCGCGGCCGCGCTGGACGCCGATGGCGAATCTGGTGATGCCGAACGTGGGTTACACGGAATGGCGGCCATTCCTCGGCATCATCGACCCCGGGGCGCGAGCTGCCACCGCCGCCGACGCGTGAGGTGACGGCGCGAAGGCGCCACTCGTTGTAAGTTGACGTGAACGATGGCTTCGTTTTCTCGTTCCAGACGAAGACGGAGCGCTTTCGAACGGTCCAGCGAACGAGCGAGCGATCACTGGGGGGGGCGCGCCATGGCCAAGCCGGGTCTTCGCGACAGCGATGTCGCACGCGCGCGAGTCATTCCCATCGGCGGTGGGAAGGGCGGCGTCGGCAAGACGTTCGTCGTCGCGAACGTCGCCGTCTCTCTCGCGCGTAGGGGTTTACGCGTGGTCGCGGTCGACGCGGACCTCGAAGGGGCGAACCTCCACACGTGTCTCGGCGTCGAGCACCCGTCGTCGAGCCTCGCAGACTACGTGGCCGAGCGTGAAGAAGACCTGCAGAAGCTCATGGCCGACACGTCGGTCCCGCGCCTCTCGCTCATCGCCGCTACCCACGCGAACATCTCGTCGTCGCAGCCGAGTCAAGCGCGCCGCGTGCAGCTCGTGCGCGCGCTCTGCGACCTCCCGGCCGACGTCGTGTTGATCGACCTCGGGTCGGGCACGCATCCGGCGGTGATGGACTACTTCATGGTCGGGGAGAACGGCCTCGTCGTGATCACACCCGAGCCCACGAGCGTCGAGAACGCCTACGCGTTCATGCGTGCCGCGTTCTACCGACGATTGCGTCTCGCGATGGTGTCTCTCGACGTGCGGAAGGTCGTGGCGATGGCGATGGACCAGCGCAACGAACGCGGCATTCGCACGCCCCTCGATCTGCTGCGAGAGGTTCAGGCTGTCGATCCCACCGAGGGTACGCGCTTCGTCGAGGCGATGCAGAGCTTTCGCCCGCGCATTGTCATGAATGACGTCCAGTCGAGAGACGACATCCGCCTCGGGTTCTCGATTCGCAGCGTGTGCCGGAAGTATTTCGGGATCGAGGTCGAATACGTGGGCTATGTGAATCACGAGGACGCCGCGCGACGCTCGGTCCGCTCGCGAACGCCGCTCGTCGAGATCGAGCCGGACTGTGACGCGTCCGTCTACCTCCGACGAATCGCCGACAAGCTCGTCCCGAAGGAGTCGCAGTGAAGGGTCTGGCCGACCAGAACCACTACGAAATACTAGAGACCCATCTCGGAGCGACTCTCGAGGAGATCGACCGCGCCTACCAGCTCGCGCTGGTCACCTATGCCGACGATTCTCTCGCCCGGTACTCGGTGTTCGGAGAGCGCGAGGTTTCGGTGCTGCGCGAACGCATCGAATCCGCGTACGACGTGCTCAAAAATGCCGACTCGCGTCGCACGTACGATTCGAAGCTTCCCGAGGAGGATCACGCGCTCGCCCCCGCCGACGCCCCGCCCCAGGGATCGGAAGCGCCCGCGATGGCGCCAGGCTTCGAAGACCTCGACGAGGAATCGGGCGAGTTCGACGGTCCGCGCCTGCGCCGCACGCGCTTGCGCCGCGGCATCGAGATCGACAACATCGCCAGCATCACGAAGATCAATCCCCTCTACCTCCGCTTCATTGAAGACGAGCGATTTCTCGACCTGCCGGCGGCAGTGTATGTGCGGGGCTTCGTGTGTGAGTTTGCACGGTGTCTCGGCCTCGACCCGCAGCGGGTCGCGGTTTCCTTCATGCGTCGCTTCGAAGAGAGTCGATCCGAGGCGCTGAGTCGCCGAGCAGGGCGAAAGCGCCGCAGTCGAGGCTGACGACGCCGGTGCGTACCGATCTCGTCGTGGGCGAAGCCGACGCCGGTCAGCGCATCGACGTCGTACTCGCGGCGATCACCGGTATCACGCGTTCCCAGGTGCGCCGCTGGATCGAAGCCGGCTGCGTCCGTGTGAACGGACGCGCTAGTCGGGCAAGTCTGCGGGTGGCGCTCGGTGATCGTGTCGAGATGGAGACCTCGGACCCGCTGCCGTCGGACGTGCAGGCAGAGGACATTCCGGTCTCGGTCCTCTACGAGGACGACGACCTCGTGGTGGTCGACAAGCCCGCTGGCCTCGTCGTCCACCCCGCCCCCGGACACGAGAGCGGCACGCTCGTCAACGCGCTGCTCCACCACTGTCGGGACCTCGCTGGAATCGGCGGCGTACGGCGGCCGGGAATCGTCCATCGCCTCGACCGGGGAACGTCGGGCGTGCTCGTCGTTGCGAAGTGCGATGCGGCACATACGGGCCTGGCCGAGCAGTTTCGCGACCACAGCATCGAGCGGATCTACCGAGCGCTGGTGCGCGGTGTTCCAACGGCCGACAGCGGTCGCATCGATCTTCCGATCGGGCGGCACCGCACCGACCGCAGGCGCATGTCGGTGCACGCGTCGCGCGCGCGCGAATCGCATACACGATGGAGTGTTCTCTCTCGCTTTCCCGCGAAAGCGGCCGGTCGGCCCGGCAACTCGTGGCTCGAGATCCACCCCGAGACGGGCCGCACGCACCAGATCCGCGTGCACCTCGCGTCGGCGGGCCTTCCGATCGTCGGAGATCCCGTTTACGGACGGCCGACAGGTGCCCACACGCGAGCCGCCGACGCCGCGTTGTCTCTCGACCGACCGGCGCTCCACGCCGCGGTGCTCGGCTTCGTACACCCTACCCGCGGCGAGGAGATGCGCTTCGAAGCCGAACTGCCGCCGGATCTCGCCGGCGCCCTGGAAACCCTGGCCGAAGCGACGGGCGTGCGGGGGGCGGCGCATTGACGCGGCCCCTCAGGGAGCCGGGACTCACGCAGCTGGGGGTCGAACACGGCTTCGGTGTGCGCGATTTCGCGGAGCCCGCGGGACTGCGGCGACCCCGCCAGGTGCACGGCGCGGTGGTCGTGCGCGGTGAGGACTGCCAAGGCGACGATCGTCCGGAAGCAGACGCCGTGGTGACGTCCGTACCGGGCGAGACGGTGGGAGTCATCACGGCCGACTGCGTACCCGTGCTCGTGGGCACTCGGGACGGGCGCGCGGTGGCGGCGATCCACGCCGGATGGCGCGGACTGGCTGCGGGAGTGATCGAAGCGGGTATCGACGCGCTGCGGCATATCGCGTCGAGCGGGCCGGATCCGGCACCCCCCTTGGTCGCGGCGCTGGGTCCGCACATCGGCAGTTGCTGTTACGAGGTAGACGCGCCGGTCACCGACGCTCTGGCAGAACGCTTCGCGGGCCCTCTGGCGGGCGCTCTCGCGCCTTCACAGCGCGACGCTCGCTGGCTGCTCGATCTCGCCCATCTCGTCACGGCAGATCTCGAGCACTGCGGCCTGGCGTCCAGCGACATCTTCGTTCTCTCCGATTCCTGCACGCAGTGTGATGCGGTGCGTTTTCATTCGTACCGCAGAGACGGCCCGCGATCGGGTCGACTCGTTCATTTCATCACGGCGTGCACGGAGGCTGCAGAACGAACGCAGCGGACGGTGCGGGGTTGACACCGCGGGGTGCCCGGCATAGCCTTCGAAATTCGGCTTTCAATCGCGGATCTCTCCGCTTCGTCCGTACCTCCAACCGTCCCGAAACCCTCCTTTCGACCGCATCAGATGGTTGGGACGGGTCGGTTGGGCCGAAAACAACCGGTACGGCGTAACCAGGCACAACGAGCGCAGATTTTCGTTCAACTTTCAAGCAGGGATACCCGAATAAGAAAGGCGAGAGCCGAACCCATCTGACCCCATCCGGAGGTCCGCCGCCCGGCGGATTCCGGCGCGACGCGCCCTGAACCCGCCGCGAAGTCCAGCGTTCCCAGGATCCTTCCGATTTGCACCTGGCGAATCGACGCGGCGATACACCCCCCCCAAATAACAACCCAATTCGTTACCCGAAGACAAGCGAGAAACTGCCGTGACCAGCGAACGCGCATCAGAGTCGACCAGCAACCAGGGACGCTCACGTCGCGGCCGGGGACGACGTTCCCGAAATGGAAACGGGACGCGCGATCCCCAAAAGTCGCGCAACAGCGAATTCCCGGACGACGATTGGGAAGACAACGACCTCGACGACGATCCCGAAGGCGAGCGGATGAACGTCAAAGATCTCAAGGATCAGTCCATGCAGGAGCTGACCGAGCTCGCCGAGTCGCTGGAAGTCGAGAACGCTTCGGGCCTTCGCAAGCAGGATCTGCTCTTTCAGATCCTCAAGGCCCAAACCGCCAAGCAGGGCAAGATCTACGCGGAAGGGGTGCTCGAGACGCTCCCTGACGGCTTCGGCTTCCTTCGCGCACCCGACCAGAACTACCTCGCCGGCCCCGATGACATCTACGTGTCTCCGTCTCAGATCCGGCGCTTCAACCTCCGCACGGGGGACACCGTCCTCGGTCAGATCCGCCCGCCGAAGGAGGGTGAGCGCTACTTCGCCCTGCTCAAGGTCAATTCGATCAACCTCGAGGCGCCGGAAAATGCGCGCCACAAGATCCTCTTCGACAACCTTACGCCGCTGTATCCCGAGGAGCGCTTCGACTTGGAGTCCGACTCGGGCGGTCTCACGACGCGCATCATCGACCTGATCGCGCCCATCGGGAAGGGCCAGCGCGCGCTCATCACGTCGCCGCCAAAGGCCGGCAAGACGATGATCCTGAAGGACATCGCGAACGCCATCGCGGAGAACCACCCCGAGGTCTTCCTCATCGTGCTGCTGATCGACGAGCGGCCCGAGGAAGTGACGGACATGGAGCGGAACGTGAAGGCCGAGGTAATTTCCTCGACCTTCGACGAACCCGCTACGCGTCACGTGCAGGTCGCGGACATGGTGATCGAGAAGGCGCGCCGCCTCGTCGAGCACAACCGTGACGTCGTAATCCTTCTCGACTCGATCACACGCCTCGCCCGCGCGCACAACACCGTGGTGCCGCACTCGGGCAAGATCCTGTCCGGTGGTGTCGACTCGAACGCGCTCCACAAGCCGAAGCGGTTCTTTGGAGCGGCGCGCAACATCGAGAACGGCGGCAGCCTCACGATCATCGGTACTGCGCTCATCGACACGGGCTCGCGGATGGACGAAGTGATCTTCGAGGAATTCAAGGGCACGGGTAACTCGGAGATCGTGCTCGACCGCAAGCTGGCCGACCGCCGCACCTACCCGGCGATGGACATCAACAAGTCGGCGACCCGGCGGGAGGAGCTTCTCATGGCGGAGTCCACGCTGACCCGCATGTACATCCTGCGGAAGGTCCTCCAGCCGCTTTCTCCGGTGGACTCGATGGAATTTCTGATGGAGAAGATCAAGATCACGGATTCGAATGCCGAGTTCCTGGAGTCGATGAATTCCTGAGCACGAGCCTTTCCAGCAGGGGTCCGACGGTCCGCTCGAACCGCCCGGCGTCGGCTCATGGGTCGCTTGCCGGATGCCGGCGCCCCGGCTTTGACTCCGGCGAACCGGGCTCCGCCGAAGGTGGCGAGAGTAGGCGGATCGCCGTAACCTCTTTAACTCCCTCCAGTTATGCGTGATTGGTCCGCATCACGTGCGCTTGCGCGGCGGGGTCTCGCGCGTCTGGGCTCGCATGTCCGAATTGCTCGACAAGATTGCCGTTTTCGAAGAGCGCGCCGCGCACATCGAGGAAAAGCTCGCGGATCCCGAGATCGCGAGTCAGCCGGCCGAGTACGGGAAGCTCGCCAAGGAGCTGGCGGGCCTGCGTCCGGCGGCGGACGTGTCGGTCCACTACCGGAAGGTCCTCGCCGAGATCGAAGACGCGAACGCGATGCTGAACGATGAAGACCCCGAGTTGCAGCAACTGGCGCGCGGTGAGCTCGATGAACTCGAGGCCCGGCGGTGCGTGCTCGAAGACGAGATTCGCAAGCACCTGATTCCGCGCGATCAGAACGACGAAAAGAACGTGATCCTCGAGGTTCGCGCCGGTACCGGGGGAGACGAGGCAGCGCTCTTTGCGATGGATCTGTTGCGCATGTACACCCGCTACGTGGAGAAGCAGGGCTGGCGGCTCGAAATCCTCTCGTCGTCGAACACCGATGGCGGCGGTATGAAGGAGGTGATCGCCACGGTCACCGGCGATCAGGTATACAGCCGCCTCAAATACGAGCGCGGTGTTCACCGCGTGCAGCGCGTTCCCGCGACGGAGTCGCAGGGACGCATCCACACGTCGACGGTCACCGTCGCGGTGCTTCCGGAAGCAGAAGAAGTCGACGTTCACATCGAGCCCTCCGATCTGCGTATCGACGTATTCCGCGCGTCGGGACCCGGCGGCCAGAGCGTCAACACGACCGATTCCGCGGTACGCATCACACACGTTCCGACCGGTGCCGTCGTGCAGTGCCAGGACGAAAAGTCGCAGCACAAGAACAAGGCGAAAGCGATGAAAGTGCTGCGCTCGCGGCTGCTCGAGCACGAGCAGCAGCGTTCTGCGGATGAGCGGGCGAGTGCGCGGCGCGAGCAGGTCGGTTCCGGCGAGCGCAGCGAGAAGATCCGCACGTACAACTATCCGCAGTCTCGCGTTACCGATCACCGGGCGGGTGTGACGCTGCACCGCCTCGAGGCGATCGTCGAGGGCGACCTCGACGAGATGCTCGACGCCGTGCGCGTCCACATGACCGCGCAGGCCGTCGCACAAGAGGGGCTCGCGTGACCGCGCCTCCGGCCGCTCCGCTGACGGCTGCGACGGAAGCCGCCCGCGCGACCGCGCAGCCGGCTGGCGGCGACCGGGTCTGGACCGCGCTCGATCTGCTGCGCTGGACCACCGACTATTTCAGCAGTCGCGGCATCGACACTGCCCGTCTCGACGCGGAGTGTCTGCTCGCCCATGCGCTCGGCGTCGACCGTGTGCGTCTGTACATCGACTTCGAGAAGCCGGTTAGCACCGAGGAGCGGAGCGGTTTCCGCGAGCTGGTGCGGCGCCGCGGCACGGACCGGGTTCCGGTGTCGCACCTGATAGGGAGCCGAGAGTTCTGGTCGCTGCCGTTGTTCGTCTCGCCCGACGTGCTGACACCGCGACCAGACACCGAGACGCTCGTGCAGGTGGCCCTCGACCAGATCGCCGTGAAGACGCCGCTGATCCTCGACATGGGCACCGGCTCGGGCGCCATTGCACTCGCGCTCCTGTCGGAGCTCCCGAACGCGCACGTCGTGGCCACCGACGTTTCGTCGGTCGCGCTGGCCGTTGCACGGAAGAACGCGGACGTCCACGGTTTCGCGGATCGCATCGAGTTCCGCGAGGGCTCGCTGTTCGAGCCCGTCGCGTGTGAGCGCTTCGACATCGTCGTTTCGAATCCCCCCTACCTCGCAGAAGTGAATCGCTCGCAGCTGCCACCCGAGCTCGACCACGAGCCCGACGTGGCGCTCTTCGCCGGGTCCGACGGGCTCGACGTGCTGCGCGGCTTGTGGGCCGGTGTCGCCGACGTGCTGGTCCCCGGCGGCGTCGCCGCCTTCGAGCTGTCGAGCGAACAGGTGCCCGCAGTGAGTGATGGACTCCGCGATGCGGGACTCGCCGACGTGACGTGCTTCCGCGACTTCGAGGACCGACCTCGAGTGGTCGCGGGACGCAAGCCAGCCGTATCGGCAGGGGGGGTGTAGATGGATCGCATAGTGGTGCAGGGAGGGACCCGCCTGACGGGGGAGGTCGCGGTGTCGGGTTCGAAGAACTCGACGCTCGCGCTGATGGCGGCGGCGCTGCTCGCGGACAGCGAGACCGTGCTTCAGAATGTGCCGAAGCTGCGCGACACCGACGGGATGCTCGACATCCTCCGGGCGCTCGGAGCCACCGCAGAGTGGGTCGAGTCCGAGAAGTCCACGGTCCGCATCGACGCGAGCACGGTTTCGAATCCCGAGGCGCCCTACGACCTCGTGCGAAAGATGCGCGCATCGTTTCTCGTGATGGGGCCGCTTCTCGCGCGCTTCGGTACTGCCCGTGTGTCCGAGCCGGGCGGTTGTGCGATCGGCGTTCGCCCCGTCGACCAACACCTGAAGGGTTTCGAAGCGCTCGGCGGCAAGGTCCGCCTCGACCACGGCTACGTCGAGGCTACCTCGGCCGGCCGTCTTCTCGGTGCGAGGGTGGCCTTCGACATCAACACGGTGAACGGCACGCAGAACGTCATGATGGCCGCCACCCTGGCGCGCGGAGAGACGGTGCTCGAGAACGCAGCGCGCGAGCCCGAGGTCGTCGAGCTGGCCCACGTCCTGATCAAGATGGGGGCCGACATCTCCGGCGCCGGGAGCGACCGGATCGTCGTTCGCGGGGTCGAGGACCTGCGCGGCGTAAAGCACCAGGTGGCGGGTGATCGGATCGAGGCGGGCACGCTGCTGGCGGCCGGTATCATTACCCAGGGAGATGTCCGGATCACCGGCGTCGACACGTCGACCCTCGAGTCGACTCTCGACAAGCTCCGCGACGTCGGCGCGGAGCTGGAAGTGGGGTCGACCTGGGTGCGCGCCGTGGCAGCGGGACGTCCGCGCGCGGTGCGCGTCGTGACGGCGCCATTCCCCGGGTACCCCACAGACATGCAGGCCCAGTTGATGGCCCTGCTCAGCGTGGCCGAGGGGTCGAGCGTCGTGACGGAACACGTTTTCGAGAATCGCTTCATGCACGTGCCGGAGCTGCAGCGTCTCGGCGCGGACATCGCCCTGTCGGGACGCTCGGCGCATCTGCGGGGCGTACCCCGACTGATGGGTGCGCCCGTGATGGCGACGGACCTTCGCGCGTCTGCGGGCCTGATCGTGGCCGCGCTGGCGGCGGACGGCGATACGACGGTGAATCGCGTTTATCACATCGACCGCGGATACGAGCGCATCGAGGAAAAGCTCGGTGGCCTCGGTGCCCGGATCTGGCGAGAGGGTTGAGCATGGCAGCGAAAGCGAAGGGAATCGTCCCGGTTCTGAAGGTGGGAACACCAGAGTTCGAGGGCGCGTTCCAGAAACTGATGAACCGGCGCGATAACGAATCGCAAGACGTCGAGAAGGTCGTCCGGAAGATCATCGAGCGTGTGCGCGACGGCGGACACAAAGAACTCATTGCCTGCGTGAAGAAGTACGACGGCTCGGGGCTCGATGCGCTCGAGGTGACCCGCGAAGAGTGGGACGAGGCCGCCGACACCATCGACCCCGCCGACCGCGCGGCCCTCGGCAAGGCGGCGATGCGCGTGCGCGACTTCCACCGCAAGCGCATCCCGTCGAGCTGGGAAGTTCGCGAAGAGGGCGGCGGGACGTTCGGCCACCGCGTGCGTCCAATGCACCGCGTGGGTATCTACGTTCCCGGCGGCAAGGCATTGTACCCGTCGAGTGTCATCATGAACGCCGTACCGGCATCCGTGGTGGAGGTGCCGGAGATCGTGATGGCGACGCCGGCCGACGAGAATGGCAAGCTGTGCCCCGAGGTACTGATGGCTGCGAAGGTTGCGGGTGTACACCGCATCTTCAAGATGGGCGGTGCGCACGCCATCGCGGCACTTGCCTTCGGGACGGAGGAGATCCCGCGCGTCGACAAGGTGGTGGGACCCGGGAACATCTACGTCGCGACCGCCAAGCGCTTCGTATTCGGCGAGGTGGCGATCGACAGCGAGGCCGGACCGACCGAAGTGCTGGTCGTGGCCGACAAGAGCGCGACCCCCGCGTGGGTGGCGGCGGACCTGATCTCTCAGGCCGAACACGACGAGCTCGCCGCGGCGATCCTCATCACGCCGAGCAAGCCCTTTGCAACGCGCGTGCAGGACCAGATCACGAAGCAGCTCAAGACGCTCGAACGCGCGAAAATTGCCAAGAAGGCCCTCGCCTCGCGCGGTGCGCTCATCGTCGCGAAGAACGTCGCGGAGTGCATCGAGATCTCCAACCGCTACGCGCCGGAGCATCTGGTGCTGGCCCTCGATGATGCCGATGTCCAGTCGAAGCAGGTGACGAACGCCGGCGCGATCTTTCTCGGCCACTACACGCCAGTAGCGGTGGGTGACTACCTGGCCGGTCCGAACCACGTTCTTCCCACCGGCGGAACGGCGCGGTTCTTCTCGCCGCTCGGGGTCGATGACTTCTTGAAGCGTACGAGTATCGTGCGCTTCGAGCCGCCGAAGCTCCGCGAGCTCGGCACGGACGTCATGCGCCTCGCCGACATGGAGGGTCTGACAGGCCACCGGCAGTCGGTGGACCTGCGCCTGCAGAAGATCCGCCGCGCCCGGCGCGAGAGGGAAGCCGCGCGAGAGGCCGAGGCCGAACT
>SPKZ01014384.1_pt1 | contig 29219 bp, 8 predicted proteins | sample 2456571 | NCBI WGS metagenome assembly SPKZ01 (sample SAMN11192286, study PRJNA482655) | marine metagenome | biome: ENVO:00000447; feature: ENVO:00000244|ENVO:00000211|ENVO:00000569|ENVO:00002023; material: ENVO:00002151; isolation source: ocean water from marine abyssalpelagic zone ... | reverse complement strand
AGCTGATAAACATAAAGAATTTTCTTTAGCTCGTGTTGCTGTTGAATCATTTAAAAGTAACACCAAAGATCACTTAATAAATACATTTAAGGAGATAGGGTCATTAAGTCCAGAAGAGGCTAAATCTAAAGGATATACTGATGATTATAAGGACCAGGTTGAAGGAGCAATAGTAAAAATAGATGAATACTATGATCGTTGGATGGAATATAATACTAAATTAGATAATCCTATTGCACATGCTGCATTTAATAATAGGTTAAGTTATGATTTGTTAAATAGAGATATAGAAAATTTAAATAAAGAAGCAGAAGAAAAACATAAATTATCTGTTAAAAATCATGCGGAAAAACAGGATATTGATATAAATGAAATAGATGAAGATGGTGTATCTAAGAAATTTAAATTTGATCAAGCATTTAAAATACAGCAAGAAAAAAATAAAAAATTAATTTCTGATAAAAAATTAACAGAATTAAAAGAAAAACAAGATCAATTACAAGATGAACTTGATGAATTTGATAGAGTACCTGAAAAAGAGATAAAAAGAGATTTAGATGAAAGTTTACAAAAAAGAGAAGATTTATTAAATCAAATTAGTAAATCTTTAAAGGATATAGAGGCGAGAGAGAAAGAAATATCTAAACCTTTTGATAAAAGAATTGAAAAACTAGGTTTAGATAAATTTAGTACCAAAGAACAAAGTGATATATATGACAGAAAATTAGCTGCTGTTAAAAAATCACTTGAGCTTGATGAAGAATTTGATGATTTAGTTAGTGGAGAGAAATTAGCTAAATTAATTAGAAGAGAACAAGAAAAGAATAGAGACAAAAGAAGAAAGTTCTATTTTAATTTACATATGGAGCAATTAATGGAACTTCAAGATAGAGATGGATTCGTTTATTGGGATAATAGTGAAGAAGGAAAAGCTAATCTATTTAATAGTAAAAGAGGTAGAATTGATTATAAAGATGGTAAATATATGTTTACACCTGAAAATGAAGAACCATTTTTAGTTAATGAAGCCAATAAAGAACTTTATGAAAATCAAATTAAACCTGGTAAAGAAAGTGAATGGGAAGAACATAAAAATAACATAAACAAAAAAAATAAAAAACAATTAGAAGAATCAAAGAAGGAAGTTGGTACACTACTAACTAAATTGAATGAATTAAATGAAAAGAAAAAATCTTTAACTTCTTCTGTTCACAGTAAACGAATATTTAATACATCTACAGTAAGAAGATCAAATGATCAAATTGAAGAATTAGATACTAATGATACTCTTAGAAAAGGATTAATTAAAGAATTAAATAGATTAAATAAAATATTAAATCGTCCTGTTTTTGATAATACATTAACAGGTAAAGAAATAGACAACCAAGAATTACTTATTAATATAGCTATTGATAAAGAGGTAGCCTCATTAGATACATCTATTCGTGAAATTCAAGAAGAAGTTGGTAAAGATGAAAAAGGAGAACCTCAATTTACAGGTACATTAAGTAAAGCTCAACTTAAGGTATCTAAATTAGAGGATCAAATAAATAAACTTCCAATCCCTAATAGATTAAAAATGTATACTGTTACGGATAACGAAGATGGTTCTTTTACTGTATTTCAAAATATAAATGCAGTAAAAGAAGAATCTATTTCTTTAACGGATACTAAACTTAATGAAAAATATTATAAAGATGATAAAGGCAGGCATTCAATAATAGGAAAAGATACTGAACACAATGAAAATACAGAAGTATTTGAAATGCTTTCTCCTGCTGATTTAAGATTTGAAAAATTAAAAGAATTTAGGAAAAAACTTGGTAAGCCAATTAATGTTGCTAAAAATGAAACACTAATGGAAATGGCAGAAAAAATGCCTAAGACAGAAAGTGAATTCTTAAAAATAAAAGGTATTGGTAAAGTTAAAAACGAAAAATACGGAAAACAATTTCTTGAATTTATTGCAACACTTCCTACTGATGATAGTGTAGATTTTGATGAACAATTTAAATCAATTGGTATTGTTTCTACTAAAAAAGAAAAAGGTGAAACTACAATAAAAATAAAACCATCTGATTCACAATCAATTGAAATAGCTGATTTAGATACTATTTCAAATTTACGTGGTCGTGAAAAAGATAGTGCTCTTGTTGCTGAAGCTCAATTAGAATTTATTAAAGCTTTCTGGGATAAACAAATAACATTAGAAAGATTAAAAGTAGAAAAAGCTGAAATTTACACTAATGAAAATGAAAATAGAAATAATTTAATAGATAAACAAATAGAAATAAGTAATAATATAGCTCGTTTTAATGAACTGCGAGACTTTATGCTTTCTTCTGATTTAGATGCTTCACTTGTAGATCATTCAGATCCTATTGCAGCTCAATTTAATTTAATTCTAGCTCAGTTTGTTGATGATAAAGAACAATTGCTTTTTGATGAAGATGCTAAAGAGCTTCACAATAAGTTAACTGAAATGTGGGATAAGTTACTTGATTTTGAAAAACAAGTAGAAGAACAGGATAATAAGATTGAAAAGATACGCGAGGGTATTGAAAAGCAAAACCAAAAAATAACTGAAAAAACAAGTAAAAAAGAATCTGTTAGAGGTCATCTAAGTCATATTACTAAATTAAATAAACAATTAGTAGAAGCTAAAAGAATAAGAAAAAACATTCTTTCTAGTAGAAACTACTACGAAAAAGAAATTGAAAGATATGAAGTATATGTAGATGTTCTTGAAAATAGAAAAAAAGATATTGGTTTTGTTAGAGAGGAATTAAATAGATTAGCTACACCTATACAACAGTTAAGAGATGATTTAGATAAACTAAATACATCAATAGAAAAGTTTGATGTAAATCTTAAAGATATTAATAGAAACATTAGACTAAATAGAAAAATATATAAAAAATTAAAAGGTATATTAGACTCCAGAAAAATCTACGGAGGTAAATATTTTGATAGTGAAGAAGCTATTGTTAGAATATTAGATAATGAAAACCCTGGTAGTTTATCTTCTTTAATGGGTGATATATTAGATGAACTAGGATTATCTGAAGAATTTCATGCAAGATTTGAACAAGAATTACTTGATTCAGTATATAATACTGATTTTGAATATCAAGGTGCTCCTGATATTAATCAATTAAAAGCACTACTTAAAGACCCTTTAAAAAGCGTAGGTATTACAAGAATAAATTCTACAGACTTTGTTGGTCCCAACGGAGAAACAATTACAATATCTCCTGAAACTGCAGAGAAATTATCAAGAATGTCTAATGCATTAGAAAAAGCAACTATTGAAAATAGAAAGGATGCTGATGCTGTTGAATTTGTAAAATTAGAAGATGGTACTGAAATGACCGTTAGAGAGATTCGAGAAAGTCTTAATCAATGGGAAAGTGAATTATCTCGTTACACAGAAGAACGAAAGCTAGTACATAAAATAAGAAAAGAGGATAGAAAAAAGAAAAAACAAATAGAAAATAAACTACAAGACGAGGAAAATATACATGGTAGTACTATTTATATTCTATCAAGAATTGATAGAAAAGTAATTGATACTAAGCAAAGTGCTTTTAATAAAGTTCAACAGTTATTAGAAGATATTGATAATAAAGAAAGAGATCAAAGAAAAGCATTTAATGATTTAAAAAAATCAGTAGAGGTTATTGATTTAGAATTACAAAATAATAAAAGAAAGTATAATAAACTTTTAGAATTTGAAGATATATTTGTTGAAAGCTGGGAAGAATTTGCTGGTACATTTTCTGATGAAGATGTTAAAGTTGGTGATATCAATAAAATGATTGAAATGATCAATGGTACTATTGATCCAGAAACAGGTGAAAATAAAATAACAAGAGACCTTAAAAATGAAATAGAAATACTTGAAAAAGATTCTAATTTAAGTAAATTAGAATTAAGTAAGTTAGATGCTTTAATTAAATTACAAGAAGAATTAAAAGCTGCTATTGAAAATAAAGATCTTGATCTTTCACCAAGAACATTAATTCTTCGTAAGAACAAAATAAAAAAAGCTATTAGTGATATTGGCTCTTTACAAAGAGACAGTATAGAAAAAGAAAGAGAACTAGAATTAAAAAACAATACTAATAGTATAGTTGATACAGTTGATACATATAAAGAAGAATTACAAGATGGTTCTGAAGAACTATTTAGACTTATAACATATAAAGATGGTAGTACTAAATTAATGACATTAGTTGAGGAAAATGATCTTTTTGGTAATGAGGTAGATAAAGAATTGGCTGAAGCTAAAATTTTAAGTTTAAAAAAGTCAAAACCATTTAAAACGGAAACTTCTGTTGAAGCATTTAAAACAAAAGTTGAAGATGAAATAAATAAAAAATATGATGCTAAAATAGATGAATCTTTAAAATTAGAAAATTTTGAAGAAAGTATTTTAAATGCACATGGTACTCAATTAAAATTAAGTCAGGCAGTAAAAGATAAAACTGCTTTGGAAGCTGATTTAGAAAAAGCTAATGATAAAAAACAAGATCCTAAATATATTGAAGAAAAATCAGATAAAGAGAATATATTAAATCAAATTACTCAAATTGATAATGATGTATATATCTCAGAAGAAGAAAGAAAAACAAATGAGAAACTTATTAATGATCCAGATAGGATCAAAAGAAACAATGTATTACAAGCAGAATTAGATAATGTACAAGGTCGATTAAGAGTAATACATGGTGGTGATAAAAGAACAGGTCTTAAGGTAGCAACTAAAGTTGCAATACATAAGAGAAGAAAGCCTGGTGAATTACAATCACTTTTAGATGAAGAGGAAGAAATACTTAACTTACAGAAAAAAGAACAAGATGAAGTACAAGTATTTGAAGATGAAATAATCTATTATGACGAAAAAATAGAAAGAAAAGCATTAGAAAGAAAAGAATTAGAATTAATTCTAGATGAATTTTCTAATGAATTCTTAGAAGTTGATAAGGAAGTTGAATCTCTTGAGAATCAAATTGCAGATATAGATTTAAAAATAGAAGAATACCATGAACTTATATCAAATGGAGCACAAACCGGATTAATGGCTTCTGTTGCAGCATTTGGCGCAGAGGAAGATGTAATGAGTGAAGTTCAATTAGGGTTATTAGAAGGACAACTCAATTGGACTAATTTAGTAAGGTCACAAGAAGGAGATCGTCTTAAATCATTAATTGAAAGAAAAAATGATGCTGAAGATGAATTAGAAATACGTCAAGCTTTATTCGCAGGTAATGATGAAATAATAAAAAGTTCAAAAAAAGCTTTAAGTAATAAGAAATTTAAATTAACAGCAGAAGATACAAAAATAAATAATGCTTTAAAAGAAGAAGATAAAAACACTAATACATTAGAAGATGATGACATTCTAATGAAAGGTGTTGATGATAATTTGATAAATAGTAAATCAACAGTATTAAGTACTATGCCTACTCATCTTAAATGGGATGGTAAAGAAGTAATATTTGATACAAAAACAAAACTACCTAACTTAGTTGATGTTGATTATCAAATACGTCATATGAAGTTTATGAATTTAAATGTTGATAATATGGAAGATTTCAACATAGAATTTGTACAACCAACTAAAGTAATTAATGAAGATACTAAGGAAAGAGAAGCAAGGAATCCAGATGATCCTTTTAATGATGTTAAAATAACACAAGTAGATTCAGAAACTAAAAATAAAACAGGAAAAGTTTTAACTACTGTTGACGCAGATAAAGAATTTGGAGGTGGTTTATACGCTATTATTACTAATAAAAAAGGTCAGCGTATTTATATGAATAATGAAGGTGATATGCGTCCATTAGACGATACCACTACTCACGATGATTTAGAAAAAGATGGATATGAATTAGTATTTACTAATATTCCTAATATAGTAAAAACATCAAAACCTGGAGAACTAGATAGGTATACCCAAACTATGGGTGACAATATGCTTCTTAATGAACTTGGAGAAGTATTAGGAAGACCTCCAGCTCAGGAATGGGGTGAAGTTAGCGGTAATAATATAATAACAATAAGGGGTAATACTTATAATTTAACTAATGAGGATGATTTATCAAGAGTAAAAGAAATACTAAAAAATAACATCTATGTTAAGATGTCTAAATTTAGAGAAAATGTTGAAAATGAATTAAATAAAGATAAGAAAGTATATGTAAAAATTAAAGATATTTCTGACGGTTTTCAATTATCTCGTAGTAAAGATGAAGAATTAAGAATTGTTGATGATTTAATACTTGATAAAAATAATAGATTAATTCGTACAACAGAGGCGAAAGGTAAAAACACAACAGTAGAAAAGAGAGTTAAAAATAAAAATGGTGATATAATTGATAAACAATTCAATGTAACATCAGGTGTTTTATATGTTTTAAAACCTAATAACAATCTTGTTGAAGTAACTGCCGGTAAATTAGAACAAGATGAAGTTAATACAACATTAAAATTAATTACTGAATTATTAGATGAACAAGGTGCATTTAATAAACAAGGTACTTATAAAACAAATGATGGTGAATTAAAAAATGTTAACTTAGTTTCAATTGGTAAAGAATCTAAAGATATTGGATTACTTAATAAAGTACTTAATTGGACTGGTCCTACAGATAATAAGAAATTTAGTATTTGGATTTCAGGTGGAAGAATACAGTTTGTAAATAAAAATGGTGAAAAAAGACATTTTCCTGTAAATTCAATAAGAGAGTATATTGATAATGATTTCAAAAAAGATAAAATAACTGATAAATTTGGAAAACAATATTTTGATGAATTTTTACGTTTCTTAGATGAAAAAAGAAAACATGTTCATTTTCAATTAATTGCTGATGAAAATATTGATAAAGAATATTTACATCCTTATTTAGACAAAGAAACTAATGAAATCAAACTTACAAAATATGATAACTATAGAGAATATCTTGCAACAATACTTAAATCAAGAGTAATAACTGAAGATGAATTAGAATCTTTAGGTTTAAAGATTAAAGATAAAGATGGTAATGTTGTTTATAATGATGGCACTGTTGGACGTTATATGTCTTTTTCTGAAACAATAATTGATGAAAAGAAAAAACCCCTACCTCTTAATTATTTAAAGAAAGATGGTTTATTTCTTGATGAGGGAGAAGTTTTAAAATATAATGAAACAGATGAAATAGGTACATTAGAATCTAATGGTATTGATTTAGTTTGGATAGGTGAAGAATCAAAAAATGAAATTATATTAACTGCTGATAATATAGATGATTTTGATTTTACTATTGAAGAAACTAGTGGTGAAGAAGATACAGAAGATACAGAAGATGAAGGTTCTGTATCTATAGAAAAAACTGAATTACCTGTTATTGATGAAGATGATGAATTAATATTTCTTAATCCTATTGTAGACGAAAATGATAAATTTGGAAATTATAGTGTAAAAATAGAAGTAAAAAAGAAAAAAGATGGTAACTTAATTGTAAGTGAAATGTTTTTTTTAAGCGGAGAAGAATATTATGATTTTTATTTAATTGATACATCAGGGGATGTAAAACTTTTAACAAATGAAAATGATATAGTAGATGCAGCATCTTATTTTAAATCATTAAAAGAAGAAATAAATTTAGGTAGTGATTTAAGAGGAAAAAAAGATGATAATAATAAAATTAGTGAAGAATCTGTAAAAGCAAGAAAAAAAATATTAGGGAGGGAAATAAAAAGTATTCAGGATTATATTGAATTTTTAACTAAATGGCTTGAACAAGAAAAAGATGATTTGAAAGTAGGTGATACTGATATATTAAATACATTAAAATATAATAGTGTATTTATTAAAGAATATTTACCTTATTTAACTTCAACTAAAAAAGGAGAAGGTTTATTTATAACTACAAAAAAAGATAATGAAGGAAATATTTCAAATTTTTTAAGAAAAAAAGGTATTAATAAAAATGCTGGAGATATACTTATAAATTTAAAAACAGAAAAACCAGATAGTGTTAAAAAGCTACTTGCTGATAAAAAATTCATGCCAACAGAAGATAATGTATATTCAAGATTGATTAAACAAATAATGGGAGATGAAGATACTTCTATTAATTATATACCTCACATTACTCCTGATGCTAAGTTTAATTCTAATACAAAAGCCATATCTTTATCTTTAGGATCTATTGTACGTAGTAATAAAACACCTAAACATTTAGGTGCAACTATAGCACATGAATTAATACATAAATTAGATATAGATAAGAAAAAAATTAAAAGTGAACACTGGGATAAACTTGTTAACTTAAGAGATGCAGTAGGTAAGTATTTCATTAAAAATAAAAATAAGAAAAGTATTCAAGACTTATGGAAAGAAACATATAATGATCCTGAAACAGGAGAGAAGATTAATAAACTTGCTTATTGGTTATTTGGTAAAAGAATAAATCAAGATGAATTTCAAGGAATATTAGAAAATAGTGTTGATTTTAAAAATCTAACAGATTCTGAGACATTAGCATTAGAAGATTTAGAGTCTACTGATGGAGCAATGAAAGAGTTCTTTGCTAATTTAATGAATCAAAGAGAACTTCAAGAACTATTAAATGATATTCAAATAAGTGAAATTAAAGAAGATCTTGAATACACTGTTACACGTGGAACTAAAACTATATTTAAAGCATTTCTTGATGTCTTAAATGACATATTAAAAAGCTTTGGTGTCACAATAGGGATTAAGAAAAATGGTGTCTTAGAAGAGGTTTTAGTAATAGGTGCTGCACATTATAGAAAGTTAGGAGCATTTAAAGATATTAAGGGAGATGTAGTCTATGAAAAGAGTTTAGAATCAGATGATAATAAAGATAAAACTTTTGAAGAACAAATTAATGATCTAACTAAAGAAATTAAAGAAAATATTAAACTTAAGGCTTTTGGAAAAGTTAGTGATTTAGAAGCTAAAATTAAAGAACTAGAAGCTAAGATAGCAGAAAGAGATAAAAAGGATGATAATCTTGTTGATGTTAAAACTAAACTTACAGATCAAGAGATAAGTTATGTTTTTAGTACCTTAGATACTATTACAAAAACATCTGGTGATAAACTAGTAAAGCTTGCCAATCAAGTATTAAATAAAGAAATAACTAAAGCAGAAGCAGAAGCAGAAATATTACCTACATTAATAGAATATTTAGATGCACTTTTATCTGTTAGAGATAAAAAAGATGATGGTGATAGTGATGATAAACTAGGACACTCTATTGATAGAGCTGAATTAGATTCAGAAATTATTAAAAATGAAAGTGATAATATAAAAATTGGAAGTTATAGTAAAGAAGCTCAAGATAGTATTAAAATTAGTGATGATGGAAAAATTATAGCTATTGCCGATGGTATGGGAGGTGCAGCTGCTAATTTTAATGGTATGGTAAATGCACGTAGTATTGCTACTACTGTAACTAAAATTCTAGCAAAAGGTGGAAGTTTAGATGATATTATATTGCAAGATTTAATTGATAATATGTCTGATAGTGATTTAAAATATTTTAAAATACTTAAATATATTGCAGAATCTAAAAAAAATAAAGTAAATCTAAAAGAAGTAACCGATTATATTGACAGTTTAAAACTAAAGTGGCATGTTGCTAATATTTTAAAAACTATTGCACTTGATGTTTATAGTGGTAAAATAAATGAGGGTACATCAACCCCATCAATTTCTACAACTTATATAAATGTAGAAAAAACTGCAGAAAATACCTATGTTATTACTAAAGTTGGGGATACTCAATTTACTATTGTAGATAAAGATGGAAATATTGTAAAAACACATGGAATGTCTGCCTCTGCTACTACTGGTGGTTTTGGTATGCGTTATAATGAAAAATCTAAAGAATTTGAATTCACCTCTAGTCCATTACATACTGCAACTATAAAACTTTTACCTGGTCAAAAATTAATAGTATCAACAGATTTTATAGAAAAAGAAAGTCAACTTAAATCTTTTAATGAACAATACAATAATGCTGATTTTAGTTTAAAAGAGTTTACTTTTGCTAAAGGTAATAAACAAGATGATGCAACTTTTGCTGTTATTGATTATGTTACTAAACCCGAAGTTAAACCTGAAGAAACTAAAGATGATGATGATGGCCTTACAGATAGATCTAGTTTAATATTTGGAATTACGGCAAATAATGAATTAAATTTCTGGGGTAAAAATAAAGGAGCAGCAGATGAGTATTTAGATACTCTTGCAGAAAATGAATTAAAAGATATTTTAAATAAAACAAAAAATCTAGAAGATTTAAAAAAAGAGTTTGATACTTGGCTAAATAATAATGATGATAATTGGAGTCTTAATTCACCTGAAGAAAATAAAATAGATTCTGATGAATTAACAAACAAAGAATTAAAACATATTAAAAAACTTTTAAAAGATAAAAAATACGATTCTCTTTCAAGGAAACTTTTAACAACAGAAGAAAAGCAAAAACTTCAAAAAGATTTAAGAGAAGATTTTTCAGAGTATAACGAAACTTTAAATGATAAAAACAAAACACCGGAAGAAAAAATAAGAAATACAGATACTATGCTTGCCATATTATTAATGGATGATAATGTAGATGACAAGTATAAAATTTTTGCAGATAAGGTAAAACAGTTAGAGGAAATGACTGTTATTTCAGAACAACAAAAATCTAAAACAGTGAAAGAACTTTCTTCATTTTATGATTTTAAAGATGTTAAATTAAATCAAGATGAATTAGATTCAATAATGGGTGCATTAACAAATGATGTATTTGAATTATTTAGAACTAACTCAGAAGCTCTTTATGAAAAGGGAGTTAATAAACAAGTATTATATGATCAAATTAGAAAAAAACAAGCAAGAGAAGATGGATTAGGTACTTTAAAGAACATTATTGAAAGAGCTGGATGGACACCAGATGGAATTGATAATACAAAAGCAAAAAGTTTTATAGATGATAATACTGATCAAGGAAAACTTATTTTAAAGGGAGATATTAAATTTGTATTTGATATTATACAAAAAATAAAAAGATTAGAAAAAGCATCTAATAAAACAGAAGAACAAGAACAACAATTAATTAATTTAAATGCTCGATTAAGTAATATAGTAAAAGTATATGATAATTTTATTTCAAGAAAAGGTCCTGGTAACAATGAAAGATGGAATGAATTAGTTCGTATGCATATAACTTATATGAATAGTTTAGGATTTTCAATTGATAGTGAAACATTGCTTGATAATGAAAGATCTGAAAATGAAGTAGAAGCTTCAAAAGACAGTGCATTCATTAAAGATTCTACTTTAATTGATCAGAAGTCTACAATGCCTTCTGCTATTAAACTATTAATTTCAAGTTTAGTTAATGAAAAACTAAATAAAGATTGGAAAGATAGTAAAGGTGAAGAAATATTTGAAAATGTTAGAGGATATTTAGGATTACCTATACCAAATGAATTTAATGATATATATAATTTATTAGTTAAAAAATTAGCAAATAAACCTGCTAGACTTGATGTTATTATTAATGAATTAAATAATATATTTAATAAAGAAAAAAATGAATCTGGTCCAGGGCAAGCATTAAAAAGTTTAGTAAATGCTGATACATCACCATTACATGTTTTAGGTAAAAAAAATATAAGTGATATAACATTAAATGATGTTAGGGTAATAACCCAATTCATTCAAACATTTAGTAAATTTGCACCTAAATTTTTATTGGCAACAATTGATAAGAAAGGACATTTATTCTTTTATGATGCAAATAAAACAAGAGCTGTAGAAAAAATAGTAAAAACATGGGAGGAAAACTTTAATAAAATAAAAAAAATTGTAGAAAAAGATGGTGTTAGAACTAGATTACTTCCTGATTTTTTAAAAACTTTTAAAGATGAAACTTCTAATATAATTAAAAGTAAAAGTAAAACAGATAGAGCAAGAAATTTAAAAAAACAATTATCTAAAATAGGCATTGATATTAAAGATATGCAATCTTATATGGATAATTTTGTAAAAGGACTTGAAGGTACTTCATTTGGTGATAGATTAACAGCAAAGAACAGTTTATTAGAAAGTATTGATAAGGCATTAAATCCTAAAGATAAAGAAGGTAATGCTAAAGAAATAAACCATGATTATAATCCTTTTGAAGATGATGATATTAAAGGTACAATTATGGAATTTGCTGAAAAACTTGTTGAATCTTCTAATCAATCAGTTGATAATCAATTCATGAGTGTAGATAATAAAAGTATATACGCTGCAACATTGAATCAATTCTTATCATTATCTGCTAATAAAATGAATTATGGTGCTAAAAAACTTTATGAAAAGATTAATGGTGAAAATTCTGACGATAAAAAACTTATTATAGATGAAAAAAATCCTCTTCGTGATGAAGTTCCTCATATTTTCAATGTTTTTACTGGTAATTCAATTGCATTAAAACGACTAAGTGGTTTAACTGGCAATAATGAAATTACTACTCAAGCCGTAATAGAAGTTGGTATGTTTAATGGTTTGACTATTAAAGGTGAACCTGGTGGGGAAGTTACTAAATCATTAGACTCTCCTGATAAATGGGCTATGATGATTAGTTCTACAATGAAAGGACATTATACTTTCTTCCGTGCTGCGGATAGAGGTACTGAAAATTTATTTACTTTTAGAGATATTGACAGTGGAAAACCTATTAAATTATATGAAAACAGAGATAATGCTCTTGATGCTTTTTATGGTTATTTGTTAGATGAAGTTAATGCAATGGTTCAACTTAAAAATGGTCTAGGTGCAGATGTTAAATTCTATGAAACAAATGGTAAAGATTTTAGATTTTTTAAAGATATATCTTTAGGTACAAATGACTCTATTAAAGAAGAAATAATAAGGTTAATTGAAGATGGTAATAGTTTTGAAGAAATAAAAAAAGACTTAGATAGAAATAAAGAAAGTATCATCCAAGATATTAAAAAACATTTCATAACTAAAGCTGCTGTAACAAAAGGGAAAATTGATAAAGATGGTTTATTAAAAGAATTTCCTGAAAATATTCTAAAAGAAGATTATTGGGTAAAAGATAAAAATGATAAACTTAGAAAGAGAACAAGATTAGTTGATGGTGCTGAAAATATGTTATTTAGAGGTATATCACCAGATATACTTTCACCTTATACTCAAAATGTTACAAAGGATAATGAAAAATTAGAACTTAACTTTACAAATACAAGTAAAGATAAAATTATTGATGAATTATTACTTGATTTTAATTTATTCCAAACAGGTGCATATATAGAACAATCTAAAATATTTACAGGGGATCCTGCTATGTATAAAAATTCAGATGCATTCTTTAAAAGAATGTCTATGATTAATTCTACTAAAAAAGTTTCAGTTGTAGATGATAAAAATTCTGAAGGATTAAAAATAGATAAAATATATAACAAAACCAATAATTTCAAAATATTATATAAAGAAACTAAAGATAGTAAAACAAATGATAAAATATTAGAAGGGTTTACTATAAAATCTACTGAATTAAAAAAATTAGTTAAAAAGTTTAATGATACAGGAAAATGGGATTTAAATGCTGTTCTTACTAAGAAACAGAAAACTAAGTTAACTAAACTATTAAAAGATAGTGGAAGTACAATAGATAGTTTAAAATTAGTTCCAAATATAGGTTATAATCCCGATTATATTTTATCTGGTAAAAAATATGATGGTTCATTTGATTCTATGATAATGGAAGATATTTGGGCGTTATCACCACTAGCTAATGATGATGTTGCAAGTTTAGACGATTCATTAAAAGAGTTAGAAAAACCACCTATTAGAATTAATAACGATGGAAGTGTAACTTATTATACTATTATTGATAATAATGGTAAACCAGAAAGAAAACCTACTACTCCTTCTGCTTTAAGAAAAGAATTTACTGAAAGTTTTATAGCGGATGGTATTACTGATGAAACTAAATTAGCTGCTAAAGTAGAAGCTTATCTTTCCCCATATCAAAACATGGAAGAGGCTGATGCTCAATCTTATGCAACTATGGGTATGTATAAAGAAATACTTTTACGTGCTTCTGATTGGTCTGATCAACATCAAGCTGCATATAATAAAGTTATGATGGGTGAAGAATTAAGTCCTAAAGAAATGTTTTTATTTAGAGTTCTTAAAACACAATATGCAGGACCTTTAGATTTATCTGAATCATTAATGGGCAATGAAACAAGTATTACAAAAGATAATCAAAATAATAACTTATTCATACCAACAGGATATAAACACTCTGTATTTCCATTAATACCTCAGCTAATTAAAGGTAGAAACTTAGAACAATTAAATAAAATATTAACAGATAATGGTAATGGACTTGCTCAATTTACAACTGCTAATAAGTTTGGACGTAAATTAAAAGAAGATAAAACAAATACAGTTTATAATGAAGATGGTATATTTGAAATAATAAAAACCGATAAAAACGGTAAAGAACTACCGCCAATTTCTCAAAAAACAAGTTTTGAGTGGTTTGGTGTTCAATTAGACCAGGCTCCTAAAATGAAAAATAAAATAACTGCAGGAACTCAGTTTCGTAAGTTAGTATTATCCAATTTAATTGAAATGGGTGTACCTGCTGATTATTTAGATCAAGGGCTTAAGCAAAATAAAAGAAGAGAAGATATAAAGAAAGAATGGGATAATCTTCCTGATGAAGATAAAAATAAAAAATCTGAATTTTATTCTATTTATAAAGAATATCAAGACATCCAAGGTGAGCTATTTAAACGCCCATTAGACGAACTTATTAAAGAACTTGACCTAACAGGTGAAGAAAAAAATGGAGAGATAATAAGGTATGAAATAGGGAACAGAGATAAGCTTATAGAAATTGTATTAAAAAGTGCTACTGATAGACTCGTATCTGAAAATGTAAAAAGTAGTATTGAATCATTGTTTGATGAAGATGGATATATAGAACAAACATCTTCTAAAAATAAATTAGAAAGTATACTATTTGCTATTGTTAATTCTCGTGTAGTTAGAGAAAAACGTAAAGGTGAAGGTTCTCCTCAAGTTGCTGTAACATTCTTTGAAAAAATAAATAATAAAGAAGGTAAAAAGACTAAAAGGGAAATCTTTAAAAAAGAAGGTAGTGCTGAAAGAATATTTAGCAATCCTGAATTACGTCACTATATTAAAGGTAAAAATGGTGACACCCTTCCTGCACATTGTATGGTTGGATTACCTAAAGATTTATTAGAATGGGTTAATTCTGAACATGGTGGATTAGATGAATTTAATAAAAAGATAGATGAATTACATAAGAAACTTGATAAAATAGAAATAGATGGAGATAAAAGTATAGAATTAACTAAAGAAGAAGAAGATTTAAAAAATATAATTACTGTAGTTGGTTTCCGTATTCCTAATCAAGGTTTACAGTCAGCTGACTACATGAGAGTTAGACAATTCTTACCAACTTCTGTTGGTGATTCTCTTGTTGTTCCTTCAGAAATGGTTGCTAAATCAGGATCGGATTTTGATATTGATAAATTACAAGTATATTATGCTAATTATAAAAAACCAAATAAAGGTAAAGATGGAGTATGGGTTGGACCTCAATATATCAAGTTCTTAAATGATTCTAATAGTACTGCTGAAGATAGATATGATAATTATATTAAAAGCTTTAATATTCCTTTAGATGAAGATATAAAAATAGATATTGAAATATTTAAAGATGAAGAAAAAAGTCTTATAGGTTTATTTAAAGAATCTCGTGATACTATAAATACTGAAGAGTATAAAAAAATTGTTAAAGAATATAATGAAAATAGAAGTAAAAGATTTGAAGTTAAAGAAAAAGAATTTAATACAGGACTCAAAGAAATTACAAATACATCTGAAGTAATATTTTACAGTCTTCCAGAAGCAATTAAACAAAAATTCAAGAATAAAGATTTTAAAATTTCAGGTACAAGTCTTTTAGAAAAAACTATTGAATATAGAGCATTTGCTAAAGAAAATATAGCTATTATTGAAGCATCAGTAGAATCTTTATATGGTGATAAAAAATTAACTAAAAAATCTACAATTCCAAGTAAAAATAAAAAAGATAATTTACCTATTCTTGAAGCTATTGAAAAATTAGAAGATTTAATACAAACATATGATGATATCATAGAATATGCGGGTGGTGAAAAATTATCAGATTATATTAATAATAGTATAGACAAAGAGTTTGATTTTAAAGAAGAAGCTTTACCTAAAATTCAAAAAAGTAAAGAATCAAATTATGATGATTTTATTAAAAGTGCAAAAGAAACATCTGATAAATATTCTAAAATAGTAAAAGATGCTATTCTTGATTATAAAATTGATAATGGTGCTAAAACATTGGAAGAATTTAATAAGTTAAGTATTACAAAACAAAATGATACCAAAGCATTACAGAATAGAATGTTAGAACTTCAAGGTAAAATAATGTCTTTACCTTATAACTATAGACAATTGATGGCTCCTGTTGATGATACTATCACTAAGGATCAAGCATGGGAAATGAGAATGTTAAATACCAAAGAAGGTATTGAAAGATTACAAGTTGAACTTGAAAAAGAAAGAGAAGCTGAATTAATTAAAATTATTAAAAAAAGTGGTAATGCTGCGATCAAAAGTATTATAACAAATACAGGTAAAATTATTAAAGGTAATAGTTTATCAGTAGATGACGGTGTTATTAAATATAATAATAAAGAAGTATCATTAAAACAAATAACACTTACAGATGAAAAGAATTTAGAATATCTATTAGCTTTAGCACCTAAATATTATGCACTTAAAAAGGCATGGAAAACGGTAAGAAATGAAGAAATGAAGTCAAAATCTTTTTCTAGTGTTGCTGATCCTAATGTTAACATGGAGAAATTCATTGAGTTCTTATCTGGTAAAAGAGGTGTAGGTCAAACTGCAGTACATATTACACACCATCAATTAGCAATGGCTGCTAATATAAAATATAATGATGATGTGGAATCGTATTGGATATTTGATCATAATAAAATTGATGGGACTGCTAGTTTTGCAGGTAAGAAAGATCAAGATGGTGAATGGATATCTGAAACATTATCCGGATTTGTAAATGCTTATGTTGATATTGCAGCAGATCCATATGTATTTGATATGAATGCTGGTAATAAAACAGCTAATATGATATTAATGTTAGTTCGTTCTGGAGCAAGTATGCCATGGATTACTAAATTTGTATCTCAACCTATCATTAAAGATTATATCCAAGCTCAACGTGTAAATGAATCTTTATTTAATAAAGCAATTGGAGGAGAAACATCTAAATCAGAAATTGTTAAATCTTTAGTTGCAAATGGAAAAAAATATGGTTTAGATGATGTATATCTTGCTAAAGTTTTAGGTAAACCTGAAAGTGATGATAGAGATCCTAAAAACTTTATTTATAAAAATAATGAAGATGTAGATGAACTTATAAAAAATGATTTATTTAAAGATTATTATAATAGTGAAGATGAAAAAGAAAGAGAAGATTTAATATTTGAAAAAGATAATGCGTATGGTGGAGCTAAAGAATCAAATGAACAAAGATGGAAACGAATTAAAGAATTAAAAGATAATGGTTTATTTAGTGAAGAAAAACTAGGTCAATACATATTAAGTAATACTTTAGTTGAATTGAAAGATGAATTAAAAGATGGCATTAATGTTGAATCAATTGGTGATATTACACCTAATGTATATAATGAAATACAACATTATGTATTGGATATGTTTTTAGAATATCAAAGACAATCTAAAGATTTTCAAATGATGATTCGTGCAACAGCTGCTGATACTAAAGGTGCTCAAAAAAATATGGATGATAATAAAGCATGGTTAAAAGAAGTTGAAGAAGTTAAATTTAAAAATAGATTTACTAATCTCAATAAAATTTATGAAGAATCAGTTGTATCTGAAGTTCATAAAGCAGTTGTAGAATCTGTTAAAATGTTTAAACCATTGTATTATTTTGAAAGTAATCCTGTTGTTAGTAAAGCTAAAAGAGAATTAATTGATGTTGTTGAAGGTAGTATGTCATTAACAAAAGATGCTAAGTCTAAATTAGCAAATACTGTTAATAATGATTTAATTGCTGCAATAGCGACAATGAATTTTAATGAAACAGAAGATGGTAAAAAAGTTGTTGATAAATTTTCTCTTGGTGTTGCATTTGAAGAATTATTTATTAAAAATGATAAAAACATATATATAAATAGAAAAGGTGAAAAAGCTCCATTATCTGAAATTATATATGAATTAAACAACATTAAAAATAAAAATGATATTACAAGTGACAATGCAAGTATACTTAAGCTGTGGGGATTGAGAAGAAATAAATTAATTAAATCTTTAATTGGTTTTCAATCTAATACTGAATATACAAGTTATGGTGGGGAAAATGGGTTAAAAGAACAGTCAGAAATTGGTTCTACCCCTGCATTTCAAACAATTCAATTTAAAGCTATTAAGTTAGATGTTCGTAGAGAAAATGAATTTAGAAATGAATTTATTAAAATAAAAGAATTTGATGAAGAAAATGGAACTAATCTTTTTGAAGATTTAATTAGATTTTCATTTAATCAATCAGGTGTACAACATAATTCATCTATTACTTTTAGTAACTTAATTCCTAATGAAGAAGTAACTAGAATACTAAAAGATAAATTTGATAAATTTGATAGCTTAACTCCTAATACACAAAAAAATATTTTAAATGAATTTAAAAAACAATTTTTAGAAAGAACAATTGAGTTTACTCCAACATTAAGAAAAAATAAAAAAAATAATCAACTTGCTATTATATCAGATTCTAATACACTTCAATATAGTAGATTTATTCATAATACTTATGATTCTGAAACAAATACTTTTAAAAGAATGGCTATTATACCAAAATCTACAGGTAAAGGTAATTTTGAAAGACTTACTATTAGTGTAGTTTCTTCAACAGATATGGAAGGAAGACCTACAGGATATAAAGTTAATAAAAATAATCCTGGTATAATAAGAGGTCATGGTAGATTTTTAATGGGTTATGAATTATCTTTAGCTCCTTCTGAAAGAAACTTAAAAGTAAGGAAAAAACAAGAAGAATGGAAAGACTTTTATGAAGGTAAGATAACTCAATTAAAAGAAAATGAAATATACATTTTTGGAGCTAATGACAGAGGTTTACATGGTGCCGGAGGTGCTGGAGCTGCTATGGATAAAAAAAGAACAGTAGCGCAAATTTCAGCAATATCTGATGGAACTGTAGAAAAATGGGCTATTAAAGGTGAAACTGGTTTAATGCAAGGTAATGAAGGTGAGTCATGGGGAATAGTTACTGTTCAAGGAAAGCTTGGAGGTAAAGATGAAACTAATAGAATGCCTGAAGATGAAATTATAGAAGGTATTAAAGAAGTTTATGAACATCTTAGAGAAAATCCTGATATCAAAGGTTATGTAGCTTATAGTAATGAATTAAATAATAAATCTTTAAATGGTTATACAGGAGAAGAAATGATAAAATTATTTAATTTAGCAGGACCTATTCCTCCTAATGCTATCTTTAGTAAAACCTGGTTTGATACAGGTTTATTAAATAGATCTGAAACAATTGTAGATGAAGGGGTTGATCCTTCGTCTACAGTTGAAACAGAAACAACTACTGAAGTTACTGAAGAAATTGATAAAACTAGTGATGAAATAGGAGAAATAAAAAAAGATGCATTTAGAGATTTTGAAAGAAAAGGTTGGGTAACAGGTTCAAAAGAAAGTCAAAGAACTCAAGCTATAGAAATACAAAAATTAATGAAAGATTTAATAGATCCTTCTGATTATAAAACTTTAGATGACATGATAAAAGCAAAACAAGGTGCTGAATATGTTATTAATAAAGGTTATGCTACTTCTGAAGAAGTTAAAAATAATGCATTAGCTGCAATCTTACTTGGTAGTTTTGCTGAAGAAGGAATTTCTCAAAAACAATTAGTTGAAAAATATTATGTTGATACAGAGTTTAAAACAAAAGATCAAAAAGATCGTATTTTTGCATACGATGGTGTTGAAATTGAAACAGATTTTAAATTAGGTGATGAGCAAAGGCAAGCATTAGAAGACATGATTGAATTCATGAAAGATCCAAGTAAAAGAGATTGGACTTTAGAAGGTAGAGCTGGAACAGGTAAAACAACAATAATAGGATTATTAGAACAATATATGAAGAAGAAATTTAAAAGACCTGATTATACTGTTTCTTATGCTGCCCCAACAAACGCAGCTGCAGCTTATTTAGCTTTAACAACTGCAGAATTAGGTAATAAAAATTTACCTTCGACAATTCCTAGTTCAGTTAGACAAAATGATAAAACTAAAAAATGGGAATTTACATTTAAAGTTTTAGAACTATTGGATGAAGATCCAAAAGGTCGTTTATTTATAGTTGACGAATCATCTATGCTTGAAGAAAAAGATATTAAAAACTTAAGACAAGCTGCTAAAAATTCTAATACAAAAATTATTTTTATGGGTGATTCTGGTCAAATACCAGCAGTTGGCGATACAACAAAAAAACGAAAAGTTAAACCTGATCCTAAAAACATACCTTCTATTTTTAATGAAAATAATAAAAGTAAATCAACATTAGAAACAGTTTATAGACAAAAAGATGGTCCTTTATTAGACTTATTAGGTCAAATGTGGGAAGATATAAAATATATTTCTCGTTATACTAATGATCATGACTCTATTAAATTCCAGCCTACAAGTACTTGGGAAAAAGAATATCTAAAAGACTTTAAAAATGATGAAGAAAATAATAAACAAGATTCAATTATTATTGCATATACAAGAAAAAGAGTAAAAGAATTAAATGCAAAAGTTAGAAAAAGTTTAGGAAAAGATGAATATACAGATACTGGTGATTCAATTATTGGATATATTGGATATCAAAATAAGCAATTAAATCAAAATGATTTAACGAATGCTGTTAAATATACAATTACTAATATTGAAAAACAAGACTCTATAAGAGTACTTACTGTCAATAGTCAACTGTTAAAAAGATTAAAAGATTTAAAAGTTGTCGGCGTTAAAGAAAATACAACAACAAACTATCTTCAGTTATCGGATACTGATTCATTAAAGTTTAAATTAACACAAAAAGATTTTGATAAAAACAATAAAATAGTTTCCAATATATTTAGACAAATAGATGAACTTCGTAAAGAAGCTGAAAAGAAAGGAAAAAGAGGATTTAATCGTGAATATTTTTCAAAATTAGAGTTATTAACATCTCTATTTAAGAAAATTGAATTAGGTGATGATTATGTATATGATCCTGCAAAAGATAAAATGGTTAAAGTTAGTGATTTTACTACTTGGGAACAAAAAAAATATCTAAATAGTTTGAGAAGAAAAAAATTATCAATTGAAAAAGGAATAGATTACGGATATGCTATTACTATACATAAATCACAAGGTTTAACAATGCCGAATGTTTATTATGATTTAAGTAATGTTGCAAATAAAACATTTTTAGATAAAACATCACTGTTAAAAGATGGAGAAGTATTTAATACTGAAATGAATGCACTTAATTATGTTGGTATGTCTAGAGCATCTAGAAAATTAAGAATTAATAAAGGCAATATGCAATTAGAACTATTTGGTGATACTGCTGAAAGTACAGAAGAAGGAACTAGTAATACAATAACTATAGCTGATGAGTTACTAGCTTCTGTCGATACTGTAGAACCTATTGATGTTGATTATACAAATATGTCTGAAATAACTAATCATTCTGGTGGTGCTTATGGGGCAGATACTTATTGGGATGTTATAGGTAGAGAATTTGGTGTAACTGATCATAAACATTATAAAGATACTAGTAATAAAAGTCTTTCTAGAAAACTTAGAGATAAAAATATTCAACCAACTGTTCTTACAAAAAAACAAATGGATTTTGCTAGAGCTGAAATAAAAAAATTAACTGGAATACAATATAAAAATGATCTAAGAGGTAATCTTCAAGTAAGAAACTATTATCAAGTAGCTAATTCAGATGGAATATTTGCTATATCTCAATTAGCTGATAAAAACGGTAAGGCTATTAAAAATTACTCATATCCTACAATTAAAGGTGTTACAGGTGGTACAAATACTGCCGTACAATTAGCTATAAAAATGAATAAACCTGTATATGTTTGGGACACCGGAAGACAAGATTGGTTTGAATGGAATGGTGAACATTTTACTGCTACAGATACTCCAATTCTTACTAAAAACTTTGCTGGAATAGGGTCTAGAAATATTGAGTCTTATGATGTAAAAGATAAGAAAACTGGTAAATGGGGACCAAGAAAAGAATATTTAGGAGATAAAGTAGAAAAAGCTGCTACACAAGCAATTAGAGATGTATATGAAAAAACTCAAGCAAACTTATCTGGAGAAACTTTTACACCTTCTACTAAAACTACAACAACCACAACAACCACTAAAGCATTTAAACCAAATAAAGTAGTAGTTAGAAAAGATTGGAAAGATTATAAAGGTAAAATAGGAATGCAAAATTTAAATGTTTTTACTAAATATGGTGTAAATACTTTAAGAAAATGGAAAGCTGGTACAAAATTATATGGTCATTTTGGTAATCCATTTATGGGAACTTTTAGAAAAGGAAAAGGAAAAACAAATATAGATAACTATATTAGATTTGGTACTATTAAAGAGGCAGTAGCAGCTTATACAATGTGGTTAAACGGAAATTCTAAATATTTCAATGAAAAAACTGGTAAATATTTTGATCAAGATCAAAGAGATTGGATATTAAAACAAATAGATTCTGGTAAATTAGATGGAAAAACATTACTTTATTATGAACCTAAATCTGTTAAACAACTTGATGGAACTACTGCAAAAAAAGGATATTATTCACATGCAGATGCATTAGCTGCGTTTATTAAAAAAAGAAGAGGTGGTGTTAAAGCAACTACAACCACTAAAGGTAAAAAAGCAACTACTAGAAAGACTACTAGAAAGACTACTAAAGAAACTGTTAAAGAAACTGTTAAAAAACCTGATGTAGTACGCGGTTATACTATTACTCAACAAGGAAATCTTTTTATAATTACAAAAGAAGGTGGATTTAAAATGATAGTTAGAAGTAAACAAGAAGCATTAGATACTATTGCTGAAAAAGATCTGGAGGATGCTAAAAACGATCCTTGTAATACAAAATAATAAAATATAAATAACAATTAAAAAACAAATAATTGACAACTAAATTAAATGACGAAAAACTAATTGAATTAATAAAGAGTACTTTCATTAAAGAATTATGTTATAATTTAAATTTAACAAAAGTATCTTCTCCTGTAGTAGTATTAAAAGGAACAGGTGTTAATGATAATTTAAATGGAGTTGAACGTCCAGTAAGTTTTCCAATAAAAGATATGAATGAGCAACAGGCTGAAGTGGTTCATTCATTAGCCAAATGGAAACGTTTAAGATTAAAAGAATATGATATTCCTGAAGGTGAAGGTATTGTAACAGATATGCGAGCACTTCGCCCAGATGAGGAAATGTCTGCTATCCATTCCATTTATGTGGATCAATTTGATTGGGAAAAACATATAAGTAAAGATGAGCGATCTCTAGATAAATTAAGAGAAGTAGTAAATGAAATATATACTGCGTTAAAAAGAACTGCTAAGAGGCTATATAATCAATTTAATGAATTTAAACAGTTCTTACCTCAACATATTAAATTTATTCACACAGAAGAATTACTTGAAAAGTATCCAGACCTAACATTTAAAGAAAGAGAGAATATAGTAGCTAAAGAATTTGGTGCTGTATTTATTATAGGTATAGGTGGTGCTTTGGAAGATGGTAAAAAACACGATGGTAGAGCTCCTGATTATGATGATTGGTCTACACCGACAGAAGATGGATTAAAAGGATTAAATGGTGATATTGTGGTTTGGAATCCTATTTTAAATAGTGCTTTTGAAATATCTTCAATGGGTATAAGAGTTGATGAAACATCTTTACAAAGACAACTGGAAATTGAAGGTTGTCCAGATAGAAAAGACTTATACTTTCATCAGCAATTACTGAAGGGTGAACTACCTCAAAGTATTGGAGGAGGAATAGGACAATCAAGATTAGTAATGTTATTATTACAAAAGAAACATATTGGAGAAGTACAAGTAAGTATTTGGTCCGATAAAGTAAAAGAATATACCGATCAAATGAATATTAAATTACTATAATAATTATTAAAAATGAAAAAATTATTTATTATACTTACTATTAGCATATTAGGGTTTATTATGATTCAATCATGTAATGATATTGAACCACAAATTAATCTTATACAATTAGATATTAAACACATATCTAGATCTGGAATTGATACTTCAATAACAAATATTGATACTTCAATAACAAATATTGATACTATTTCAACAGAATTAAAGAATAAGGAATAAATTTATTATAACTATTAATTGACATATTTTTATTAAATTAAAGCAGTACTATTTAAAGTACTGCTTTTTTATTACCTTAATTCTCAATATTTTAGTGTTTTTAGGCACTCTATTACTTTTGTAGACAAATGACATTAAACTTTAAATAACTTTAAAAATAACAGGTATGAATAAGAAAATAAAAGTAAATACATACTGTAGAAGTTTTGCATATATTAGTTTTTTAAATAATAAAAAGAAAACATATCGTGCTCATTTTAAATTATTTCCTTTTTTAAGAAAAAAAGTTAAAGGATTAGAACATTATTCTTATATAACAGTAAATAATAATCAATATAAAAAATTAATTAAACTTGAAAGAGGTGGTGCTGCTCCTACAGATCTTATTGAAAATAATATTAATCAAAGAGAATGTAATGAAGAACATTATGAGCAAACTAATGAAAAAGAATATTTTGATGATTTTGATGATATAGATGAAGAAATTATAAATAATCTTGAAGATGATTTTGATGAAATAGATGATTGGTATCCTTTTGATGAACCACATACTATTATTATTAATAGTGATGGACTTGATGATATACTTAAAGAATTATTTAATAAATTAGAAGAAGGTAAGAAAGATGAAATAGATAATAAAGAAGATAAATAAAATAATAAACTAATATAATTAATTACAATTTTAAAAATGAAAGTTTTATTTTTTTTACTTTTTTCTTTTACTTGTTTTTCACAAGGAGTTATTATTAATGAAGTTTCAAATGGAACTAGCGGTACTAAAGAATTTGTTGAATTATTAGTTGTTGGTTCCAATTCATCTCTAACAGGATTAGTTGATTTAACACATTGGGTTATAGATGATAATAATGGAGATTTTGAAGGTTCAATAGGAACTGGTGTTGCCGCTGGACATTATAGATTTACTTCTTTATTTCCATCTGTACCTACAGGTTCTCTTATTGTTATATATAATACATCAGATATTAATTTGAATATGTTACCTGATGATCCTACTGATATTAATAATGATAATATTTATATTATACCTATTAATTCAATTTATTTAGAAAGATGTACAAGTTTACCATCATCAACATTAGGAATATCTTATATACCTTGTATATATACATTTAGTCCAACACAAACATGGAATGTTATTGGTTTACGTAATAGAGGAGATGTAATACAAGTTAGAAAACCTGACTATTCTTTTTATCATGGTTTTAGTTATGGTGATGTAGGTAATCCTTTTCCCAATTTTCCAATTGAATTTAATTCAAAACCATCTTTTAAAGTAAAACCAAATACAGGTAGAAGAAAATGTTATTTTTTAGATTGTCCTGATTGGACAGAAAAAAGTAACTATATAAAAGGTCCTGCAATAAATGATACGCCAGGAATGGCAAATACAATAAACAATCAAATATTAATAAATAATATTAAAGCAGGTACATTTGATTATACTGATTTTTCTAATATAAATAATTGTGATCCTTTAATATTAGATGAATCATCAATTAATATAACAACAGAGTATATTAATGATAATATATTAATTAAATGGAATAGTAATATAGAATATTACAAGTATGAATTATATAAAAGTAATAATGGATATTCATTTAATTTATTAAAAACAACTAATCAACTTAATTATATTGATAGTTTACCCAATGAAGATAATTATTATAAACTTATTGGTTATAACTTAAATGATTCATTAACTACTAATATAATTTATCAAGAAGGAAATAAACATAATATTAAAATTTATCCTAATCCTATTTATAATAAATTAAATATAATTACAAATAATTATAATGGTACTCTATATATATATGATATTATTGGTAACTTAATATTTGAATCTAAATTAAAAAGAAGTATTGATATCAATATTCCAAACGGTAATTATATTTTAAAGATTAAAACCAATAATTTTATTATAACTAAAAAAATAATTAAAATCCAAAATAAATGAAAAGAATATTAGAAGCACATGGATTTACAGGAAATAATAATACTTATTATAAAAAAATAGCCAAAGGTTTATGGTTAGAATTTAATATTGAAGATAAAATTTTATACATAACTGATATTTCTCAAAGTATTAAAATACATAAAGATTGTAGTAATGCTACTGAATTAAATAAAACTTTAATATGGATTTTAAAAAAAGAAATTAATTCACATGAGTTAATTTGTCTTATATTTGGTTTATTTGTTGGGATAGTAATAGCAATGATAATGACTTAATATTATAACCTAATCTAAAAAACACAAGGACATTGAATTTATTTTCAGTGTCCTTTTTTTTAGACCTTTTCAAATCTAAGATTATCTTAAATCAATTTTACCCTTTGTTAAATTAAATAAAGTAATTTTACCTTTAATAAATCAATTTTACCCTTAATTTTCTAATTTAACTTTACTCCAATTTATTTTATGAATTAAATTATCTGCTGCACATGTTGCAAATAATTCATCGGGTTTAGATGCTACATTATACCCTAATCCTGTAAGCATACCAGTTGCACCAGTAATACATCTATTTGATTGATATGTTTTATCTTGATTTAAATCTAAATCAATTTTATATACAAGTAATCCTGCTTCACGTAATTCTTCTGCTGTATCCATACTCATTTCAACTTCTTTCCATAATCTATGGAAAGTACTTTTTATTTTTTTTACTTTCTTTTCTTTATAAAGTATGTGAACACCACGACCATAAAAAACACCATCAATATTTATTATACCAATATGATAAGCAACGCAAGTTATATATCCTGTAACAGGATGTCTTTTTAAACTTTGACTATCTGTTCCAACATATATTCTTACGTCATTATTTGAATATTTTGCTAATGTAAGTTTAGTATATTGTATTAAATCATAATTAGCTTTTTTGTTTCTTTCTGTTTTCCATCCTTTCATAAAATAAAATCAATTATATAAGGAGCTAACTTATACCCAGTAAAAGCACCAACTGCTGTTGGTATAGGAAATACAATAAATTTACCTAAATCAGTAACATATTTTGGTCTATTTACTATTTTACCTAAAAAGAAATAATATGATAAATAAGCTAAAAAGACTGCTATATCAATCCTTACTGTTACTGATACTATAACAGCTGCCCCTAAAAAACCATATAAGAAATTAGATAATACACCATCAACCCAAAGTTCTTTAGATGGTGTATTTATATACTCTTTGAAAATCTTTTTCATATTCAATCTTTAAATACCTCTATTGTTTTTTCTTTTGAAATTAAATCTGTAAATTTACCTTTAAATTGAGTTGCTTTTACTATATGATTATCTATCCAATGATAATTCCCTCCACGTGGTTTACCCATAAGTAAAGTATGATATTTAAAACCATAAAAATCAAGCCAAACCTCGGTAATAATACGGTGTTCTTCAGTTCTTGAAGTAAAGAAACAGATTCGATGACCTTCATCATACCATTTATTTAATGTTTCTAAGGCATCAGAATATGGTTTACATGTAGCCATACGTTCAGGTTCTTCATTAGGAATATCATCCGTGATAGTTCCATCAATATCTATAAGATAGTTTTTAATTTCACTAGGAAGAATAGGACTAATTAAATTACCTTCTTTATCTAATAGTTCTTTAAGTTGTTTACTCATAATATCTTATTTTACAAAGTCTTCACCTGTTACATAATCATACCAAGTTTCTCTTGCATCACTATCGTCATAAAAACCAAATAGTTTATCACCTAATTTAAGTGGTGGTACCCATTGATGGAAATAATATCCTTTAGAAGTTTTATCTTTTTTAGTAACCCATTCTAATTCAAAAGGACCAGTAAGATCAAGTACACGTTTTTCATCACTTTCAACTCCACTTATAAAATCAAAAAGTTCAGTAAATGTATTTGTAATTAATTTCCCAGTAGAAGTTATTACATCAACACTTGCAGCTGGTTTTCTAGTAACTAACTGCATTGTTTCACTAAGTCCCACACCTGGAGCCGGTAAAAAGAAACCTAATTCCAATAAAATTCGATCAATTAATTCCAATAAACCCCTTATTAAAGGATTTTCTTTGTATTCATCATCTCCACCTGCCATTAAAAGTAACATACTAACACCTAATATAGCAAAATATGTTTGTATTTCTTTAGCAAGTATTTTAAGTTCTCCAACATAAGTATTATAATATTCTTCATAACTTATTTGATCAATACTTGGATTATCTTTGTCTGGTTCAAGATGTGGATTATCTGCAATAAATTGTCTATACTTAATTTGCATTGGTGTCATTTCATCCAATATATCAGTTGATGTATTTTCACTAAAATCACCTTCTAAGAAAGGTATGACTTGTATTAAAAATTGTTTCCATTTACTATCTACTCTACGAAGTAACATTTTTTGAGCAGACACCCAACGACCAACTTCAAATTGTTCCATTGTTAAATTATATTGTTCTGATTTAACTCTTTCAAGAACTGTTGAAGGAATCCATCCTCTATACTGCATTAATAATCTACCAACAGCATAAGTTTTATATAATGCTGTATCTGCATTTGACATATTACCTTTAGCTCTACTTACCACTTCTTTAGCCTTACGTCTAAAATCAGTAAATGTT
>SPKZ01008183.1_pt1 | contig 29348 bp, 21 predicted proteins | sample 2456571 | NCBI WGS metagenome assembly SPKZ01 (sample SAMN11192286, study PRJNA482655) | marine metagenome | biome: ENVO:00000447; feature: ENVO:00000244|ENVO:00000211|ENVO:00000569|ENVO:00002023; material: ENVO:00002151; isolation source: ocean water from marine abyssalpelagic zone ... | reverse complement strand
CAAGCCGGTGACGAAGCGAAAGGCGCGACGCTCTATGTCACGCTGGAACCCTGCAACCATACCGGTCGCACGGGACCGTGTGTCGACGCTGTCCTGGAGGCGGGAGTGGCGCGCGTGGTGGTCGGCTGCAAGGACCCGAATCCCAAGCTGGAAGAGAGCAAAGGTTCCGAGCGACTGATCGAAGGCGGCGTCGAAGTCTCCTTTGGCGTGCTGGAAGAAGAAGCCCGCGCGCTTATCAAGCCCTGGAAAACGTTCATCGAGAAAAAGATCTGCTACGTAACGCTGAAGCTAGCCATGTCCCTCGACGGACGCATAGCGACACGTACCGGAGCTTCCAAGTGGATCACCAGCAAGGAGTCCCGAGCCAAGGTCCATGCGCTCCGAGCAGCCCATGATGCTGTCATGGTCGGCATCAACACGATCTTGGCGGACGACCCGGAACTCACCGTTCGCGAAATAGAGGGTCGCGATCCAATCCGCGTCGTCGTTGACAGCGGGTTACGAATTCCGGCGGATAGCCACGTCGTCGCCACAGCAAAAGACGTGCCGACCTGTGTCATCACGACCAACGACGCACCGGAAGCCGCCGCAGAGGTTCTAGAAGCCAGCGGCGTGAGCGTGATTCGCGTCACACCAACGGCCGAAGGCCGCTGCGATCTCGCCGCCGCACTCAAGGCACTCGCCCTGCGAGAAGCCGTGAGCGTGCTGTGCGAAGGTGGGGCCGAGCTCGCCGGAACTCTGCTCGCCGGTGCTATCCCCAGCGAGATGCACGTATTCATCGCCCCCATCATGCTGGGGCCTCGTGGCCGACCGGGCGCCGTCGATTGGGCGGGGCCAGAAACTCCCGGTCAGGCGCCTCGCATCGCGCCTCCGAACTGGGAGCAGTGTGGTCCCGATGCCTATGTGTCCGGGCCGCTGAGCTACCCCAAGAAAAAAGTGCAATCTAGTCCGACGAGCAGCAGCTAGTCGCAGGCATCCGCGGATTTTAGCTCCTCACCCTAGAGGTAACCTCGTGGCGATTCTCCCGATACTTCGATACCCCAATCCCCAACTTCGAGAAATGGGCGTCCCTGTTTCGAAAGTTGACGATGCCATCCGAACACTGGTCGACGATATGGCGGAAACTATGTACGACGCTCCCGGCGTCGGAATTGCCGCTCCGCAGATCGGAAAATTACTTAGGATTTTCATCATCGATATCGCCGGCGACGATGAACCCAGCGATCTGAAGGTATTCATCAACCCAGAGATTACGAGCCTCGCGGGAAGCCTCCGCTGGGACGAGGGCTGTCTCTCCTTCCCCGGAGCCACCGAATCGATCAAGCGAGCCGAATCCGTTACCGTGCGAGCGACGGGGCTGGACGGAAAACAATTTGAGCTTGAGGCCGTGGGGCTGCTCGCCGTCGCAATTCAACACGAGAACGATCACCTGGACGGGGTGCTCATGATCGACAAGCTCAACCCACTGGGTAAACGTCGACTGAGTCGAAAAGTCGCCAAAGAGAGCGGCTGATGTTTCGGTGCGGGCGATTGACGCGTTCTGTCCGCGACCACGGCTAAGGGATAAACAACCGCTAGCGCGCGAACAACGAGCTATCGAGACCGATTCCGCGAGCGTTGAGTTCCTCGAGGAGCGAAGGCTCCGTGCCCGAGGGAGCGAAGGAGCCTTCGAGGGCGCCGCCGGTGGCCGTGCGTTCAAGCACGAAGGAATAGATGTCCACAGATCGCACCGTGCCGTCGATCACGCCGTTGATTTCAGCGATGCGAAGTACGCGACTTCGACCATCGGCGAGGCGCGCGATCTCGACTACGAGATGAAACGATCCAGCCAGCCAGTCCCGAGCAGTCTCGGTAGCGACACCCGGCATGACCGAGCTCAGTTCCGCGGGTAAACGAATGAGTCCTTGGCGCAGTGTGGAGGCCCGCAGGGCAGCAATAATTCCGTCGGAGCCATCGCCCACAGCCGCCAATACACGGCGCGCGGTCTCCCCTGTCATCGACTCGACGACCAAGCGTCCAGCACATATCTCGGTGGCGAATTTCACGGCGTCGTCGCAGCCGTCGCTAGCGGCGGTGCTCACCGCGGTGACATGTTCGGCATCAACCAAGAGTTGGTCGCGGTCCTGGAGCGTCACCAGGTGTTCCTTGCGACAACTAGCGGCCAGAGCGCTCACCAACATCGTCGCGCCCGAGTGCCGGGGTCCGACAACAAGAATGTTCAGTCTGGCGGATACGCAATAGCCCAAAAACGTCGCCATCGCCCGTGACATCGTGCCGTCTCGAACGAGCTCATCAACGCTCGCTCGGACCTGACGAGCACGTCGCAGGCCCAGAGAGGTGCCCACACTCGCTCGCGCGCCCCGCAACGCAGAGAGACGAATCGCCCCCGGCAGTGTCCGGTGCACCAACTGCTCGTCCGTGTTTAGCGGCTCCGCTGCCAGCTGACAGAGCCTCCTCAGGATACGCTCCACAGAATCTTCGGACGAGATGCGCTGATCCAGCACCAATCGAACCCCGCTGCGGGTCACAAAGATACTCCGGGAAGCGGTCACGTCGATTTCAGTTACCTCGGGATCTTCGAGGGGCTCACGGAGAGGTCCGAGATCGAGCAGTTCGGAACGAGCGTCTTCGGAGATTCGACCTTCTGCGATAGACGCAGGAATGACGCCCACGGCCTGAAGTTTGGTGAAGGAATCGCGCACCAGCTTCTCGATCTTGCGGCGAACCTTGTCGCTGATCTCGCCGTCCAGCACCCTCGCATCGAGTCCGCCGGTGACCTCCCGGTCCAGCGCGGTGAGGGCAGAGAAATAATCGGCCCTCGCCCCCGATTGACTCGCCCCAACAGGCGGCGCGGACGCACCGCGGGACGTGCTCGACGGTGGCTCCGAACTGGTTCCCAGCACGGCGCCAGGTGGCGTTATCGAGAGCGGAGCCGACGAGGCGACTTCGAGGGGCTCCACTGGAGGTGCGCTGGAGGCACTAGCCGGAGGCAAATCCGCGACGGATGACAACGTCGAATTCATTCCGAATCCGGCAGCTGGTTCGATGCGTAGAACAAAATCGCCAATGTAAATACGGTCAGACTTGCCGACGACCGTCGCCTGGGAAATCCGCCGACGATTGACGTACGTACCGTTGGTACTGTTCTGATCTGTAACGATGAAGTCACGATCGCGCATCGTCAGCCGGGCATGGCGTTTGGAGACATTGCCCTTCGGCAGCATCAGTTCATTACCCTGAACCCGCCCAACGCTAACCTCCGGCTGCGAGAATGCCTCGCGGCGCTCCCCGCCGCCCTTTTCAGAAATGACGACGGTGAATTTCGCTTCTTCAACTTGATTCGGAATCGCAGTCACCGGGTACCGTTTTCCCGTCTAGCCGTCTCCCGCGCGCAGGGGGGACAGTTCGTTGGGCATAGCTCAATTTAGGCCCCCCGGGGGCGCGCCTCAAGAGAAGTCGACGCCTGGATGGGCTTCGAATGCAGAACTTTCGTCTAAAAGGGGTAAGCCGAGACCAGGGCCTTCTGGGGCCGGGCAACGGCCGTCAGCGCACTTGTCACGACATCGGGGCCGTTCTCCCCAAAAAACAGCGCCTCACCAACCCTTGGTGGCGTCAAAGTCGGGCAAGCCTCTCCCCCTCGGAAGGACACAGCCCCACTGATCGTACGATTCAGGGTGGTGTGACCCAGCAACCAATTTCCGGTGTTGCGGCAACGGACGGCGACGCAAACGCCCTTACGGAAGTGATACTCGGTGTTCCGAGTCACGTACATCCGGTGTTTTCGTCGTTCATTCGGTCGTACGTCGTCGATCTTGCTCACGCTTTCCTCCGTTTTGCTCACACGAAATATTAGCGTCCGGCGGATTCCCGGGGCCAACATTTGGGAACAATCCGGCCTGCGGTCACACGGCTTTCCGCCATAGCGAGGGAATTTTCCTATCGACGCCCCGGAACGCATACCATCGGGCCATGGGGGGGCCCGGTCCTGATCTGCGCAAGACTCGCGAACAGAGTCTGGTCTACTCTAGATCACGCGAGCTCATCCGCTGCGACGATTACCGGTGGCCCGAGCTGTTCGAATCCGCGGACATAATGAGCGAAGGCGCGCTCGTGAGCGATAGCACCGACCCCGTCTACTTCGGAACGAGCAGTATCCTGCTGCGTACTCGTTCCGCCGGCGGAAAACTTCGCGACGAAGAGCTAGTCTTTGCCCGGGCAAAGGCTGAGCGAGACCCCCACGCCCGCGTACGCGCGATCCGCATCGCCTGCCGAGAAGCCCAAGTCCGAAGCCCCTTGCCTCTCATTCAAGTGCGTGCAGAACTGGTCTTTGTAGTGGATCCCGCCGGCATGCGGATGACCGTAGAATTGGAGGCTCCGGCCATGGCCCAGGCCAGTCGGGGGGGGGCGCCGATGAAGCCACCCGCAACCTTCATTCGGACAGCAACGGCTTCGAAAATGCTGAACACCCAACTGGCCCACGGGCGAATTGCGGTCGGTGCGCCGGGGCATCGCTCAAGCCTTGTTTCACGGGCTCTTTCGAGATCTCTCGGTTCCGTCTTGACTTCGAAAGCCACGCGCGAAATTGGTGCGCGCTCTAACTGATGGCGGCGAGACGACAACGACGACGGGGCAAACCCGATCCTGATAAAATCATTCACGTGGTCTTCGGTCCGGGCGGCGGCCGGATAACACCGGAGCCCCCCGCGAAGAAAGATCCCGTGAGCAATGGCATTGCAGAGCCAAGCGATCCGACGGCGGATCAGTTCACGCGCGCCGAGGTATCGAGATTGCTCGGACTGACGCCCTCGCGGCTTCAGAATCTGGACAAGTCCGGTGTTGTTTCTCCCACAGGCAAACTGCGCGGTCGCAGAGCGTACACTTTCTCGGATCTGATTCAGTTGAAGACCGCCCAGGGCCTGCTGTCCAACAAGGTCCGACTCCGTGACGTGATCCGCGCCACCCAAGCGCTAAAGAAAACCCTGCCGAAAGTCGCACTCCCTCTGGCCGAGCTTCGTATCCAGTCCGACGGCAAGAAGGTCATCGTCCACACCGAAGACGGACGCTACGAGCCGGAAACCGGCCAGCTCCTGCTCGATCTTGAAGTGAAAGAGCTGAGGGAAGACGTCGTCCGAGTGCTGCGCCCCAACGCGGGTCGTGAGCGGGCTCGCACGGCCTACGAGCTGTACCTGAAGGCCAGTCAACTCGACGAAGACCCCAACACCATGGACGAAGCCGAAGCCTTGTACGCTCAGGCAATCGAACACGATCCGTGGTTGGCCATTGCTTACACAAATCTAGGCAACATCCGGTATCGACGAAACGACCAAGAAGCGGCTGAAGGTCTGTATGGCCGAGCGCTCTCCATCGATAACCGCCAGCCGGAGGCCCGCTACAATCTCGGCTACCTCATGCTTGAGCGTGGCGACGCCGACTCGGCCATCCCACTGTTTGAGGGCGCCATCGACGCGGATCCAAAATTCGCCGACGCTCATTTCAATCTGGCAATGGCACTCGAACAAATCGGCGAATCCACGCGGGCCCGCCCCTACTGGGAAGAGTACATCTCGCTCGAGCCCAGCGGTACCTGGACTGAAATCGCCAAACGTCACCTGTGACAGCGAACGAGCGACGCAGAGAGCTAGCGAGAATGTTTGGCTCAGACAGACCCGTTAATCGATCGGCAAGTCACGCCGATGACTCCGGATCGGCATTCTTGATCGAATCCCCGCAAGCTCAGCCAGCGAAATCGTCGCCAACGCCACGCCCGGGCCGTTTGTACAGGTAGCCAGCACTCGTCCCCAGGGATCGATCAGCATCGAGTGCCCATAGGTGGACCGGGAGTTGGGGTGTTCGCCACACTGGCCAGCTGCCAACACATAACTTTGACACTCCACGGCACGGGCCCGCAGTAGCACTTCCCAGTGGGCTTCCCCCGTCGGTCGAGTGAAGGCCGCCGGCACAGTCAGGACGTTCGCGGAGCGCGCAACCTGCGCTTGGTATAGAGCCGGAAAGCGAATGTCGTAACAGACACTCAGCCCAATTTGAGCCTTGCCCGCATCGACCACTACGACCTCGCTGCCCGGACTTGTCGATGCTGATTCCTGCAACTGCACGTCCGGCAGACTCACGTCGAACAAATGAATTTTTCGGTACCGGCCTCGCAGGCTGCCGTCCGGCCCAAACGCGACACTAGTGTTGTAAGGAGGCAGCCCCTCATCATTGCGCTCAGGCATGCCTCCGCCGATGATCCAAAGTTGAAAGCGACGCGCTAAAACGGACAACGCTCTCTGAATTGGCGCCCCGGGATCCCCCAAGGTTTCCGCTACGCCATGGCGCTGGGAGTCCGCACCGAAGTACGCAAAATTCTCCGGCAGCAACACCAGCTGAGCCCCCTGGCTCGCTGCATCCAGCAACGCCTGCTCCACCATCCGCAGGTTGCTGGCTACGTCATCCTGGCAATTCAGCTGAACGACAGCCGCAGCTATTTCGTCACTCAGTTCGCCGATTGCGGCCTCATCATCCACACCAGAAGACTAATTGAGCCTAGGGAGTGCGTCGACGAATGATTCTCCCGCCCTCGGCGACGAGCGTCCGCCGGCATGCCTAGCTGACGCGCAACTGGTTTCAGTCCTCGGGACCGGTTACACTAGCTAGCCATCTGACCGCTCAATAAACCATGACCGAGAACGAAACCGGCGCCATGCAGCGCTACGGAGCTGCCCGCAGCGCCGGCGACGACTCCCAGCAGCCTGGGTTCGTCTTGCTCTACGCCGAAGGCTTCGCGAAATTGCCCACAGCCTGGCCCATCACGCAGCACAAGAGCGTCATCGGCAGAGATCCAGACGCGGAAATCCACCTCCCTGTCGAAGCCGTGTCCCGACGACACGCGAAGCTAACCTGGGAAAAGGGGCGCCTGAGCATCCGCGATCTGAACAGCACGAATGGCGTCCTAGTAGACGGGCGACAAGTTCAGGCATGCGTTCTTGAACACAATTCCGAGGTCCGCATCGGCGATGCGATCCTAAAATACGTGGATCACGATTGCGAAAAATACGGGCGGCATCGTGTGGATGGCACCATCATCGATTCTGCCAGTTCCCCTCCCCCCTCAGGCTTCCTCGTTGGCGGATATCAAATTTACGCGATCGCCCGGGAGCTGGAGCAAATTTCTAAGACTAACCTCAGCGTCATGCTTCTCGGCGAAAGCGGAACGGGCAAAGAGGTGGTCGCTCGCGAGATTCATCGCATGAGTGAACGTAGCGGCCCTTTCGTCGGGGTGAACTGCGCTGCCATCCCCAAGAACCTGCTGGAGAGCGAGCTCTTCGGCTACAAGCGCGGCGCGTTCTCTGGCGCGGACCGCGACAAACTCGGCATCATTCGCTCCGCCCACGAGGGCACTCTGCTACTCGACGAAATTGGCGACATGCCCTTGGACGCCCAAGTAAAATTGCTCCGAGTGCTGCAATCCAAAGAGGTCTATCCCGTAGGCTCGACGAAACCGGAGACGGTAGATCTACGCGTGATCTGCGCGACTCACCGCAATCTCCGCCAAATGCAAGACGACGGGGAATTTCGACAGGACGTGTTCGCGCGCTTGAACGAGTATCAACTCCCCTTGCCGCCCCTCCGCGATCGTAAGGAGGACGTTTACATGCTCTTGCAGGCCTTCCTGAAACGACACGAGCGTCCCGATCTGGCGGTCAACTTTCACTTCATGACCGGCTTGCTGCAGTACGATTGGCCGTACAACGTTCGCGAACTGGAAGCCTGCGTGAAACGCTGCGTCGCCCTCTGCGACAAGTCACTGCTCGAAGAAGAGGATCTACCCGCAGCGATTCGGGAAGCGATGGAGGGCTACGGGATGCGGGTTGAGGGTACCGAGACCGACGAACAGAGCAAGGGGGTCGCCGGCGCTCCGCCTTCGGAAGCTCAACTTCGCTCCTTGTTGCAACAGCACGACGGCAATGTGGCCGCCGTGGGCCGCGAGCTCGGCAAAGCTCGAATGCAAATTCACCGTTGGCTGAAGCGATACGATATCTCTCCGGAAGACTTCCGGGAAAGCTAGGCAGACCCCCGCGCAGTACTACCCCCGCGTAGTGCCCAGCGGCCGCAACGCGACCCAATGCCGACCCAACGCCGCTCTAAACGTCCAGCGAATGAGCCTCGTCGGCGCGGTCCATGATGAAGTGGAAACGCGCCGCGGGGTCCTTGCCCATCAAATCACTAATGATGCGATCGGTTTCGAGAACATCGGAGATATCCACCCGTAGCAGGCGACGCCTCTTCGGATCCAACGTCGTTTCCCAAAGCACTTTGGGCATCATCTCCCCGAGCCCCTTGAAGCGCGTGATCTCGACCTTCGAGTTACTCTTGGCGTATTCGCTGAGCAGACGGTCTCGGTGAGCGTCGTCTGCCGCCCAGTAAGTCGATTTAGCGATGTCCACGCGATAGAGCGGCGGCACCGCAACAAACAATTTTCCGGCGCGGATAAGTTCCGTCATATGCCGATAGAAAAACGTCAAAAGCAGCGTCGTGATGTGGTGGCCATCAGAGTCCGCATCTGCCAGCAGTACAATGCGTTGGTAGCGAAGCTTCGATACATCTAGCTTCGCTCCGATTCCACAACCCAGCGCGGTGACCAAATCCGCCAGCTCTTTGTTTTCAAGCACTCGATTGAGACCGAGGCATTCCGTGTTGAGGACTTTGCCTCGAAGCGGCAAAATCGCTTGCACCCTGCGGTCGCGCCCCTGCTTGGCTGATCCACCGGCAGAATCCCCTTCCACGATGAAGAGCTCCGTTTCCGCCTGACTGGAGCTGGTGCAATCCGCCAGTTTGCCCGGCAGCGTCATTCGGCCGCTCAGGGCCGTTTTGCGAGAAACGGCAGCGGAGGCTGCCCGCGAGGCTTCCCGAGCCCGCGCCGACAGGATGATCCGGGCGACGATTTGCTCCGCCACAGTCCGATTCTTGTTCAGCCACTGCTCCAGGCCGGGCCGGATAGCCCCATCCACGACCGATTGCATGTCCTGATTATTCAGTCGGTCCTTGGTCTGTCCCTGAAACTGCGGTTCGGCAATAAAGAGACTCAACACCCCGACAATGCCCTCGCGAATATCGTCGGTGCTCAAGCTCACACCGCGAGGCGCGAGTTTATGGGTTTCGATGTAGTTACGAACGGCTTTGGCGATGCCTGCGCGAAGCCCGTTCTCATGAGTCCCACCCGATCCGGTCGGGATGCCATTCACGTAACTCTTCAAGTACTCATCCGTAGACTCGGTCCAGCGGAATGCCAGTTCGACTCGTGCGCCATTATCTTTTTCCAAGACGAATGCGGGCTCGTGAACCGACCGAGCATTGCGCTCCTTCATCAACTTGTCTACGAAGTCCTTGATCCCATCCTGATGATGAAAAAGCGTCTTGGTTGACGTCGTCTCATCGCTGAAGCTGATCTTCAGCCCCCGATGCAGGTAGCTGGCAATCTCCAGTCGCTCGGAAATCGTGGCGGGGTTGAACTCGGTCTTCGGAAATATTTGCGGGTCCGGCGAAAAGGTTACTGTCGTTCCCGTCCCGCGAGACTTGCCGACTTTCTTGAGCTTGCCCTGAGCCTTGCCCCGCCGAAAACTCATCGCCCACTCTTTGCCGTCGCGCCGCACTGTGGCTTCCAGCTTCACGGACAGGGCGTTCACCACGCTGGCACCGACCCCGTGCAAACCACCCGATGTTTTGTAGGTGCCCTCTTCGAATTTGCCGCCGGCATGAAGGGTGGAGAAAATGATCTCCAACGCAGACTTCTTGTGTTTCGGATGGATATCCACCGGAACACCCCGGCCGTTGTCGCTAACCGTGACGGAGCGGGCGCCCTTGTGCAGCGTGACGCTCACCTCCGTCGCATAGCCGTTCATCGCTTCGTCGATGGAGTTGTCGAGAATTTCCCAGACTAAGTGGTGGAGTCCGGCACTGCCAACTCCGCCAATGTACATGCCCGGGCGCTTTCGCACCGGGTCGAGTCCCTCTAGGACCTGAATGTCCTTCGCGGTGTATCCCTTCGTAGCCATATCAGCCCTCCTCCTCAAGCTCTAGGGTGGGTGACACGGGAGGCTCCCGCACAATATCCACCAAGGAGCCACGCTTGATCACCTCGCGACCCTTGCCGCCCCTGCCACTGGTTTCGTACTTGGCCGTGTTGATGCGCTGTTCTCCGCCCATGCTGGTCTTGACCACCAAAGTACGACGGTCATCCGCTGCAGCGATGAATCCCATCAACTCGTCTTCCTTGCCGAGCTTGATCAGGATGACACCCCGACCCGCTCCCGCCAGGTAGTTCACCTCTTGGGCCTTACAGAGAAGGATGCGGCGTTTGCGCGTAGCCGCAATCAAGATCTCCTCCCCGTGGATCATCTCCACGGCCACGATTCTGGCGCCTTTGCCAACCCGAGCGAACTTGCGCCCGCTGCGGGTGCTCGGCTCGGCGAAGGGCAACAGCCCGAAACAGAGAGCGTATCCGTCAGTGCTGGCGGCCGCGCCATAGGTTTCCGGAAAAAACTTCTCGCCGTCCCGCAAGTCGCCCGTTAGGCGCAGATCCAAAGAGCAGGCCGCCACAATCGACTCCCCGTCTTTTAGTTTAAACAACTTTTGAATCGGCTCACCGTATCCCGTGGTCGCCGGTACATCAGCGATTCTGCAGGTGTAGGCCGTACCGTAGCTCGAGAAAAACACCACGCTGGAACGCGTGGAGCCCGCAACACAAGCGAGCACATCGTCGCCCTCCCGAAGCCGAGTGGAAGACGGATCCTTGATTTCGCGCTGGCGCTTCACCCACCCGTCGACGGTGACGAGCACGTGATTATCTTCAGCAACGATCAGATCCTCGGCGCTAAATGCCGGTTCGTCAGAGACCGATTGAATCAGAGTCCGACGCTTGTTGCCCTTGGCGAAGCTAGCGGACACTTCGAACAGCTCACTGCGAACCAAGCCCCATCGCCCGCTGGAGTCCTTGTTGTTCAACAGGGCTTTGATCTCCCTGGCGCGAGACTTCTTTTTCTTCAGTTCTCGCTCGATAACCAAAATCTCCAGCTTGGCGAGCCGGTAAAGCTTCAATTCCAGAATGGCTTCAGTCTGTTCCGCGTCCAAGTTAAAGTGACCCATGATCTTCTTCGCGGCGTCGGTCTTACCGTCGCTCCTACGAATGATCTGGATGATCTTGTCGAGGGCATCGAAGACCTTCACGAAGCCTTCCAGGATGTGGATCCGCTTCCTCAGTTCGGCCAGTTCATGGTTCAAACGCCGGGTCACGACCTCAAAACGAAAGTGCAAAAAATGCCAGATGATAGAGCCGAGATCGAGCCGCTCGGGACGGCCGATATCCGGATCTTCGGTCGGCACCAGGCACGTTAGGTTAACGTTGAAGTTCGTCTGCAGCGGAGTGTGCTTGAACAAATAGGCGAGAACCTTTCGCTCATCAGCCTCCTTCTTCAGCTCAAGTTCGATCCGCACCTCCTCGCCAGAAACATCCCGAACGTCGACGATCAGCGGCATCTTGCGTGAGGTCACGACGTCCGCAATGCGCTCCACCAGCGTGCTCTTGTTCACCATGTAGGGAACGCTGGTGATGCACACCTTTTTCCCATTCCGGGATTTACCCATGCTCTCCCACGTTCCCCGAAGCTTCACCGTACCGCTGCCGGTTTCGTAGATCTGCTTGAGTTCTTCCGAGGTGGAGACGATTTGCCCGCCGGTGGGAAAGTCGGGGCCCTTGATGGTGCGACACAGTTCGCGCGAAGTGAGTTGTTTGCCATCGACGATGGCATCCAGCATGCGGACCGCGGCGGAACAGACCTCATCCGGATTGTGCGGCGGAATGTTCGTCGCCATGCCCACCGCGATTCCGGTGGCGCCATTGATGAGCAGGTTGGGTAGCTTGGATGGCAGGACCACCGGCTCAGTTTTGGTTCCGTCGTAGTTCGGGCGAAACTGGACAGTATTCTGGCTCAGCTCCTGAAGGATTTCGGCTGACACCGGCGCGAGGCGGCACTCGGTGTAGCGCATGGCAGCGGCGCGATCCCCGTCGAGGGAGCCGAAGTTGCCGGAGCCGTCGACCAGCGGCATGCGCAAACTGAAAGGCTGCGCGATCCGCACCAACGCGTCGTAAATGGATGAGTCACCGTGGGGGTGAAAGCTACCCATCACGTCGCCGACGACCTTGGCGCACTTGCGATGCTTCGTTTCCGAAGTCAGCCGCTGTTGCCACATGGCGTAAAGGATGCGTCGCTGAACCGGTTTGAGACCGTCTCGAACATCCGGCAGCGCCCGACTGGTGATGACGCTCAACGCGTAGTTGAGGTAGCGAGACTGCGCTAGGTCATGAAGGCCGGCGCCCTCGTCCGGTGGAGCCGGCGGCGACTTGCCCCGACGGCGTTTGGCGAACAGCGGCCCTTCGCCGTCACCGGATGATTTTGAAGACCCTCGTTTTGAACCTGTGCGTCGTTTGGCCACTATTATCCACGGCAGGCGCGAGAAGGATTGCGCCTAAGCTTCTAACGCTTCGCTAACTCCTAATGGTGGCCCGAGGCAAGATTCCCGCGAGCGAATCGGTAGTCCCGGCATTTTCATCCAGCCGACCGTCCCTGCCGAACCGTTGGCCCACCGACAGTTTCAGCCTTTGTTGGGTCAAAGCGGCATCCACACGGGATCTGACATCGCGGCCGAAAAAAACCCTGAGTCCAAACCTGACACGCCGGCCAGTAGGCCCGCGCCGGCAATGTTCTGACGCCGGAAAGACCCAAATGGGGCCTGAAGGGTCGCGGACAAATCTGCCCCCGAGCCGGAATCGTCCGGGTGTCCTATCGCGGTTGTTCATCGGCTTGTGACGGCGGGCTCCCTGGGCTACGGAAGCGCGACTTTTCAGTGCTTTTCACTGCCCTTGCTTAGTGGATCTGCACCCCTTCACAACATGAACGCCTCTCATTTCGCTCGTCCGTTCTTTGTTTGGGCGATCGCTATTTGTCTGTGTTGGCCCGCCACGGCAGTTGCCCAAGTCAGCACGCCACCTGCTCTGCCCCAGGCGCCGTTGACCTCTTCCCCGGTAATCGAAAACGAGAGCGAACTCGCTCGGGGCATGACCATCATCGGCATTCAGGTTGCTGGAAACCGACGAGTTTCCGAACAAGACATTGAGGCGTACCTCAAGCTGGGACGTGGCAATGCGTTCACCCCTGAAGGTCTCGCCACGGATGTCCATGAGCTGTGGACGTCGGGACTATTCGACGACATCGAAGTCGATCTGGAGCGCCAGGACGATGGCGTCGTTCTGCGCTTCATCGTTCGGGAGCGTCCGAACATCAGCAAGGTGGAGTTCGAGGGCAACTCAGAGATCGAGACCGAAGATCTACTGGATGCGCTGGAGGTCAAGGACGGCACGATTCTCAGCCGCCCCGCCCTACAGCGCGCGACGCAGAAAATCCGCGACCTATACGCCGAGCAGGGCTATTTCCTCGCGGAGGCGGAGTCCGCGGTCACACCGCAGAAGAATAACGAAGTCCTCGTTGTGTTCAAAATCACCGAGCACAACCAGGTCAGCGTCAAGCGAGTCACCTTCATCGGGAACCAACACCTGAAGGACAATGAGCTGCGGGAGGTGATGTTCACCGGCAACGCGGGCTTCATGGCCTTCGGCTCCGGCGGTCCCTACCGACAAGACGCCTTTGAGCGCGACATCGCGGTGATCAGCGCCCTGTACTACGACCGCGGCTTCCTCACCGTTCAGGTGCACACCCCTCGCGTCATGTTAACGCCGGACCGAAACGGCATCGAGATCTCCATCACCATCGATGAAGGGCCGCGATACAAGATTCGTAAGCTTCGTATCTATGAGCGTGGCCCGGACGGCAAAGAAGTCGAGCCCATCGGCGGCCGTCGCCGGCTCCGCGCACGGGTTCGGGCAAAATCCGGAGACTATTTCAATCGCGCGCAGTTGGTGGACGATTTGGGTTCGGTGCGAACCCTCTACCGCGACGAAGGCTACGCTAACGTCGAAGCCAATCCGGATACCCATCTCGACGAAGCCACTCACGAAGTAGACGTCACAGTGCCGATCGTACGGGGGCCGGTTGTCTACTTCGAGCGCATCGAGATGCTCGGCAACACCAAGACCCGAGACAAGGTCATCCGTCGCGAGATGAAAATCCAGGAGGGCGACAAGTTCAGCGAAACACTGCTTGAGCGGTCTCGCCGACTGATCACGGCGCTGGGTTACTTTGAGCGGGTCGACATCTCCACCCAGTCGGGTTCCGCCCCGAATAAGGTACAGGTCAACGTAGAGGTCAGTGAACGCCCGACGGGCACCTTCCAGGTTGGAGCCGGCTTCTCCAGTATCGAAAGTTTCATTGCCACCGCCCAAGTGCAACAGGCGAACTTGTTCGGCCACGGGCAAAGCCTGAGCCTGAACGCGTCTCTGAGTGGCATCCGCCAGAGCGTCAATATCCGGCTATTCGATCGATACTTCTTGGATACGCCGTTCCGATTTTCGATCGATCTATTCGATCAGGTACAGAACTTCGGCGCCTACACCCAGGCCAAACGAGGCGGCGCGCTGACCTTCGGTTATCCGATCATCCAGCCGGAGCTCAGCGTATCGATTCGCTACAAGCTTGAGCGCCTCGATATCTCGGCTGCAACCAGCCAAGCGTCCTTCCTCAGCGCCACGAATACCCCCGCCCTGTTCACCGAGCTGCCCCTCGCCAACCTGATGAACGATGGGTTGACCTCCAGCCTGACGCCTGCGGTGACCTACGACAGCCGGGACAACCGCCTGTTTCCCACCGGCGGCATCTATCTACGGGGGCAATCCGAGCTCGCGGTCGCGCCCTTTGGCTCTGAAAACGAATTCTGGAAGCACAGCATCACCGGTCGCTACTACTACGGCCTCGGCCATGGCTTCGTTCTCAAGCTCAACACTGAGTTCGGGCTCGTCACCAGCCCCTCCCAGGACGGCGTGCCGATTTTCGCGCGCTACTTCCTGGGTGGTATTCTCAATATGCGCGGATTCATCTTCCGCTCCCTGGGCCCGCGCATGCCCCTGTGTAACGCCACCGATCCGAACTGCTCGCCCATCCCCAACGGGGCAAATATAGGTGGCAACATGCAGTACTACCAAAACCTCGAGCTGGAGTTCCCGCTGCTAGACAAGGTCGGCATTCGGGGCGTATTGTTCACCGACGCAGGCAACGCCTGGAACCTTGAGCAAAACTACTGCGACACCGGGCGCAACGGCATCCCCTACGACGAGGTGAGCCCCTGCTTCGAGTTCCCCTACGACTTCAGCAATCTACGAACGAGCTACGGTTTCGGCGTGCGTTGGTTCTCGCCGCTCGGTCCGCTCCGCTTCGAATGGGGCTTCCCCTTCGACCCCCTCCCCTACGAGCAGGACTCGCGCTTCGAGTTCACCATTGGGAACTTCTTCTAAATCTCCAGGATGGCTCTCGGAGTCCACAGACGCTGGCTCGGAACCCCCGCTGGACAACCGGTCCGAGGGCCTCTTTAGCTCGAAACTTCGCGCCCCAGTCGGGCGCCCCTGCCCCCTGTTCGGAGCCCTGTAGCGGCGGTGTGGCTGGGTTCCCCCTGGTGCCACAAAGACACTGCTTTTCTGCGGGGTTATGCGGTGACCTAAGCTCGGAGGAAGCGCCCTGGAGGCATTGTTTCCGCCGTACGGTTGGAGTACCCATTGAGCCTCCCCGCGAGTTCGTGACCCGCCCAATCGGTGTCCGCTTCGAGCGCGTTAATCGCGCCGTTTGACCCAACATCGCCTGTTACATATGTCCGAAGAGACCCCTCCCCAGCAGAGCAGCAACGAGCAACCCATCAGCGTCCAAGACGAGATGAGGACATCCTATCTCGCGTACTCGATGAGCGTGATCATCGGACGCGCGATACCGGACGTTCGAGACGGACTGAAGCCGGTTCATCGCCGCATTCTGTACGCCATGAAGGGGCTCAACCTTCATGGCAACGTCTCGTACAAGAAATGCGCAGCCGTGGTGGGAGAGGTACTCGGAAAGTACCACCCCCATGGTGACGCCAGCGTTTACGATGCCCTAGTCCGAATGGCGCAGGACTTTTCCATGCGCTACCCGTTGATCGACGGGCAGGGAAACTTCGGCTCGGTCGACGGTGACCCCGCCGCGGCCTACCGCTACACCGAATCCCGTCTGGCAAAAATCGCGAGCGAGCTGCTCGCGGACATCGACAAAGACACCGTCGATTTTTCGCCCACCTTTGATGATTCCCGCGAAGAACCCCGGGTCTTGCCGGCGCGCTATCCCAACTTGTTGGTCAACGGCAGCGGCGGCATCGCCGTAGGCATGGCGACAAACATTCCGCCGCACAACTTAACGGAAGTGTTGGACGCCACCATCCATCTCATCGACAGCTCCGACGCGACCATCGAAGATCTGATGGGCTTCATTCCGGGCCCGGACTTTCCCACGGCCGGCATCATTCACGGGCGCGCCGGTATCTACGCCGCCTACAAGACCGGGCGCGGCAGCATCACCATGCGCTGCCGAGCCAAGGAGGAGAAGGTCCGAGGCAGCGAGCGCGAGCAAATTGTCATCGGTGAGCTCCCCTACCAGGTCAACAAGGCTCGCCTACACGCGAAAATCGGTGGACTTATCCGAGACAAACGCATCGAAGGCATTCGAGAAGTCCGTGACGAGTCCGATCGCGACGGCATGCGCCTGGTCATCGAACTCAAGAAGGACGTGTTCCCGCAGGTCGTACTGAATCAGCTCTATTCGATGACTGATTTGCAGACCACCTTCGGCGTGATCAACCTCTCTATTGTCAATGGCCGCCCCGCGGTGCTGACCCTCAAGGAGGTCCTCGAGCTCTTCATCGAGCATCGCCGGGAAGTCGTCAGCCGACGAACCCAGTTCGATCTCCGCCGCGCCGAGGGCCAGCGAGAATTAGTCGAAGGCCTCGGGATGGTCACCACGGATACCGACCTCGTCATCAAGACGATTCGCGCATCCAGGGATCCGGAACAAGCCAAGACGGCGTTGATGGCTCTTCCTCTCACGGGGCTTGAGAGCTTCGTTCGCCGCGCTGGGCGCCCCGAAACAGAGATTCAAGAAGCCGTCGCGTCGGGCGACTACCGCCTGAGCGAGCGACAGTCCAAGGCCATCCTCGAGATGCGCTTAGCGAAACTCACCGGGCTTGAGCAAGAGAAGCTCGCCGTCGAGTACGGAAAACTTTGCGACGAGATCGCCGGACTCCGAGCCATCCTGGCGAGCGAGTCCCTGCTGATGAAAGTCATCGTCGACGAGCTGATCGAGATCAGAGACCAGTACGGACAACAACGCCGCACGGAGATCCTCGAGGACGAAGCGGAAATTCAGGTCGAGGACTTGATCCAAGAAGAGCAGATGGTGGTGACCATCTCTCACAAGGGATACATCAAGCGCACTCCGCTCACGACCTACCGCGCTCAGAAGAGGGGCGGCAAAGGCAACCGTGGCATGGACGCGCGCGACGACGATTTCGTCAACCAGCTGTTCATCTGCTCGACCCATTCCTTCGTGTTTTTCTTCACGGACCGCGGCAAGGTGTTCGTGAAGAAGGTCTACACAATCCCGCAAGCCGCTCGGAACGCGAAGGGGCGAGCCATCGTCAACTTCGTCGGCCTAGAAGACGGCGAGAAAATTGCCGCGATCACTCCCGTGGAGGGATTCAACGAGGGGCTGTTTGTCACGACGCTTACCCGTCGCGGTCAGATCAAGAAAACCAGCGTTCTGGATTACTCCAACTACCGCGAGAAGGGCATCATCGGCGTCAAGCTGGCCGACGACGACCAGCTGTTGGGCGCCGCCGTGACCGACGGCGAATCCGAAGTTCTGATCGCCACTCGCAGCGGAAAAAGCATCCGTTTCGACGAGTCCCAGGTGCGCGCCATGGGGCGCAACACGAACGGCGTGAAAGCCATCGAGCTGGCTCCGGAGGACGAGGTCGTTGGCCTCGCAGTGACCGAAGCGGATCGAACTCAGGTGCTGACCGTATGTGCTCGCGGCTACGGCAAGCGAACGCCCCTAGAGGATTTCCGCCTCCAGAATCGTGGCGGCAAGGGCATCATCCTGATCGACGCCAGTGAACGCAATGGCCCGGTGGTGGGCATCTCTCTCGTCAAAGAGGGAGACGAAGTCATGCTCATGACGGACCGTGGACAGACCATCCGAACCACCGTCTCTGAGATCCGTCAAACCGGGCGAAACGCCCAGGGCGTCCGGGTCATGAACGTCAGCGACGGCGAGAGTGTCGTCGCGATGGAATCCGTCGGCGAAGAGGACATCGTCGAGGAGACGCCTGACGACGTAGAGCCCGGTGATACTTCCACGAACCCCGCCGATGCCGGCAATAGCACCGAGAACGCTGGCGACGACGACGCTGAGGGCACAAGCGACGGCGACGCTGAGGGCACGGGCGACGACGCTAGCGATTCCGGCGCTGGCGACGACTGAGGGTGGCGCGCTCCAAAGCTCTCCGTCAGGCAACCGAAACCTACGCGTGCCTGCGAAAAGCGCACCCAGATGCCCATTGCGAGCTAGATCACGAAAGTGTGTTCCAGCTGCTCGTCGCCACGGTGATGAGCGCCCAAACCACCGACGTAAACGTCAACAAGGCAACGCCTGCGCTGTTCGAGCGCTGGCCAGCTCCGAAACATCTCGCGTCGGCCTCCCGGGACGACGTGGAGTCGACCATCTCCAGCATCGGCATGTTTCGGCAGAAGGCAAAAAACATCGTCCGATTGTCTCAGCTGCTCATGGCCGGTCACGGCGGAAGCGTTCCGGAAACTCTCGAAGAGCTGGTGGCCCTGCCGGGGGTGGGACGAAAAACGGCCAATGTCGTGCTCGGCGTCGCTTGGAACAAGCCGGAGGGCGTCGTGGTCGACACTCACGTGCAACGCATCGGCCAACGACTGGGCTGGACGAAGAACACGACGCCTGAAAAAATCGAGGTGGACCTCGCCGGCACCTTTCCTCGGGAAGACTGGGCCATGGTGTCCCATACGTTGATTTTTCATGGGCGACGGGTGTGCACCGCCCGAAAACCAGCCTGCGCTGCCTGCACCGTGAGCGAGGCGTGCCCGTCTGCGTTCAAGGCAGAAAATGTGGGGCGAAAACCACCCAAACCCGGGCGCACCAGCGATGCGAATGCGCCCTCAAAAAAGGCAGCCAGCAAGAAGAGCGCCGCCAAGTCCAAGAAGGCCGTCGCCAAGTCCAAGAAGGCCGTCGCCAAGAAGCCGTCCCCCAAACGGATGCGGGCCAAGAAGGCGTCCGGCAGCAGTTCTTGACGCCAGCCACCTAGCGATGCTCACAGGGCGGTGTTTCCGACGAGGGTCAGCCTCAACGCGATCGCCGCCTGACTATCTCTCGGATTTGCTCGAAACCCTCCTCCGGATCTAAATCCCCGTCAGTGATTCGGCTGGCTATCTTCTCCGCTAGCTCCGAGTGCTCTCGCTCAAACTCGTGCATGAGTTCCTGGCGCAGCCGATTTCGCCACCCCGCATGCTGCCGTGCGGTCGCTGTCGATTGGCCCAAGCTCGAATGTTCGGTCCACTGGCGATGCTCGCGGAGTTTCTTCAACAGGTCGCCGACTCCCTCCCCTGTCGTGGCAACACACGAGCAAATCGGCACCTCCCACGGCTCATCGGAGGCTTCCGGACTGCCCCCCGATGCTGATGCCCCCGCCAGCGTCGGGCTGAGCGCCGCGCCCAAGGACATCATCATCTCGATCTGACTTCGAGTTTGTGCCGCCCCCGGCAAGTCCGACTTGTTGAGCGCGAAGACATCTGCGCATTCCAAAAGCCCTGCCTTGGTCGCCTGAACTTCGTCACCCATGCCCGGGGGCACCACCACAACCGCGGTGTCAGCTGTCCGGGTCACGTCCAGCTCGTCCTGACCGACACCGACCGTCTCCAGCACGACGACCTCTGCCCCCCACACGCCGAGCACCAAAGCGATATCCAACGCAGTCCGAGACAAGCCTCCTTGGGCGCCACGGGTCGCTACCGATCGGATGAACACCTCCGGATCTTCGAAGTGCTCTTGCATACGGATGCGATCCCCCAGAATCGCTCCACCGCTAAACGGGCTACTGGGATCCACTGCCACGACGCCCACCCGTAGTGACTCCGATCGAAACTGACAGATCATCTGATTCGTGAGGGAGCTCTTGCCCGCACCGGGGGTACCGGTGATGCCCAAAATCCAGGCCTGACTGCCCCTACGATAGAGCTCTGCCAACAACTCGGTCACGCCCGATCTGCGATCGTCGACCATTCTGCAAGCCCGGGCGGCGGCGGCGACATCTCCACTGGCTAGCTTGGCAACGAGAGAACGCACAACCTACAGCCTGACTCGCACTGCGCCGAATTTCCACGTCAAAGCGCAGCCCAGGCCTATGCGCCGTGCGTCATCAGACTCTTAGCCGCGTCGAAACATGGGGCTGCGTCGAAGCCATAAGCCCGCGTGGAGACCGCGTCGAACCACAGCGGAGCCCCCCCGTCGCCTTCAGCTAACAGGAGCAGACAGCAGGTGGGCCAGCGCGCTCAGCGCCAGTTGGTAGGAATGGCTGCCGAAACCCGCGACTTTTCCGATACAGGCCGGCGCAACACAAGACTTATGACGAAACGCCTCTCGGGACTCGGGGTTCGAAATGTGAACTTCGACGGTGGGGATCTCTGCGCCCTTTACAGCATCGTGCAACGCGTAAGACGTGTGGGTAAGCGCACCCGGGTTGATGGCGATGGCAGAAAAACCGTCAGCGTCCGCTGCACCGATCCAATCGATCAGCTTGCCTTCGTGGTTGGACTGCCGACAGGTCACTCGCAAGCCGAGTTCCTTGCCCCGGGCAATCAGTGCCTTGTTGATTTCAGGCAGCGTGGTCGCGCCATAAACTTCAGGCTCCCGCTTACCCAGTCGGTCCAGATTAGGTCCATTGAGAACCAAAACTCGGGGAGCCGGAACCCGTGCTTGGGGTTTGGCGGATGATTTGTTTGTTGCAGCGTCAGAGACGCGGCTTACGCCCGACGGGCTCTTCGCGCGCGCGACTCTCTTAACCGCGGGGCGTTTGGCCCGCCCGCCCGCCCGAGAAGTAGCGGTGCTTTTCGAAGAAGCCGTAACTTGGGTCTTCGACGACTGCCCTGGGGTGCGAGGATTCCGCGCGCGAGGCTTCGACGTTTGTTTTCGTGAGCTAGGCAAGCTCAGCCAGCACCTTGGGTGCCACCGTGCGGAGTAGGTACCGCGCCTTGCCGAAGTTGGCGTCGGGCCTCAATGTCAGGGCGATGAAGTACGTTTCATCGAGCACTCGGATGAGAGTCACAAGGCTCTCGCTGGTGAAAGACACTTCTTGCGTGGTGCCGGCCTCGAGCATTTCGGTCGCACGCTGAATCGCCTTCACGAGAACACTAGCCTCAGCACCGACGACCTCGACATCGAAGAAGTCCTCGTCTCGGGCGTACATCTCCAACGGAATGCCTTCGAAATCCATCAGCATGCCGGCCATACCGCCGTCGATCTGGTCGACTACGCCCTGAAGTGCCTCCTTGAACATATCGGAACAGTAACCGGTTTAACTCGACCCGTGAATGTTTCTGCAGCCGCGACCGAATGTGAGGTGCGTAGCTAGGATCGTTCTGTCAGCCGCACGGACTTACATAAGTAACCATTCTGGCAAGCCGTCCGGCGGCCTTCGCGACCGCGCCTCCAGGTATCGTCGCAAACAACGATAATTACAGCGATTTGTTGCTGGCCGGCCAGCTGATGCTCTGCCGTGACTAATGCCGTGACACTTATGTACCGAAGAAAAGCGGGAAGCCGAACGCCGACCGACCTTGACCCTTCCAATGCCGAGCGGCTACCTTCCGGTCGCTTTCGGAGCTGACTGAAAGCCACTCACCAAAAACGAAGAAACTACCGAGACATGCGAGCTAGAGCGGGGGATCCACCCCGCACAATGCCCCAAAAGATCCTCGCGGGACGGGCCGACGATCCTCTTCTAAAAGCGGATTTGGTCCTGACCAAAGTGGATCAGGTGATCCTTGCCAAGGAGCCCAACCGTACGTTGGCCGAGGCAATTGGATTGGGACTAAAAAAGTCGGCGATCGAGATCGCTATCGCGTACGACACCCGTTGCCTGACGACCGGCGAACCCGACGAGCTGGTCATGAACGCTCCGGAACAAGTGTCCCGAGAAGCGCTCGAACACGGCATCCTCATCGGTAGACCTGGGATCGGATTCCCCAGCGCCGTGCATCTGGAGCGGTTCGCCGCCCCTGCGCGCCTAGCGCTAACCGACGACCCGAGAATGGCGTCCGTTGGCGGCGCCGGCATGCTCACCATGGTGGCCTCGCCGTCGCAGCTAGCAGAAGCACTCATCCGCGGCAGCGTGATGGTACGCCCGCCACGTAGCGTACAGATCTTGCTGTCCGGCAAGATCCGCCCCTTCGTATGCGTACGTGACGTAGCTCTGGAGCTCATCCGCCGAGGTCTCGGCGACGTGACCCGGGCCATCGACACCGAGCACAGCGCTCCGGTGGTGATCGAATTCGCGGGCCCTAGTGCACGTTTACTATCCGTCCCCGAACGAGCCCTGCTTTGCTCCCTTGCCCCTCAGCTGGGCGCGGCGGGCGCCGTGTTCGTGAGCGACGACAAGACCGAGGTGTATCTTCGGGACCAACGTCGTTCGAAAGCGCATCGCGCGCTAGTGCCGGATCCCGGCGCCCCCTGTGACGAGGTGGTGACGATCGATCTCGCCGCTGTGGATCCCCTGCTCATGGACGTCGACGGAAGTGTCCGTCCCGTGCGCGAACTAGAGGGCGGTCGTGTGGGTCAGGTCATTCTCGGAGGAGACTCCGGGGCTTCCCTGCGCGACATGCTCGCGGCCGCCGCGTTGCTCAAGAGCAAACGAGTCCCTGCGGGACTCGACCTGCTGATCGCCGCTCCCTCTCGGCAAGTGCTCGAAGTGCTCGCTCAATCCGGAGCCCTGGTCGACTTGATTGCCGCCGGCGCGCGACTGATCGAGCCGGATCACCGGATCACGGCCGGTGATCTGTATCCGCCACCGGCAGATGGCGCTTCTATTCGCACCTTCGATCCCAATCCCGGACTCGCCAAAGAGAAACGACACATTGTCGCGTCTGCCGAGACACTGGCCTACGCCGTCGCCAACGGCCAAATCGGCGATCCCCGTTCGTTCAAGCGGCCCGTGCGCGTCACTATCCCGCGGACGCTGCCAACGGACGACGTGCTAGTGATCCGCAAGAGCAAGGCTAAGGGCAAAGGCGATGCCGCTCCCCCGGAGCCGACTCCGATGCCCAAGCCCCCAGCTCCCCAGCCCTGGGACAGTGAGCTATCTCTTGAGGTCATCTCGGAACGTAACTCCGCCGAAGAACCGTCGGCACTGGTCCTCGAAAATTTGGATGATGTTCGATGGGCCGCACGCGCAGCCACTGCCATGAGCCCCCATCTCCGAGCCGTCATCGCCCCGCACATTCCCACCAGCATGGTGCCGCTATTTTCCGGGCTGGGTGTCGTTGTCCTAATTGGCGACGCAGACACGGTTCAGACGCTCCGTAAGCAAAAATGCCTAACGGTTGCATCACCGAAGAGCCCAACCGGACCCACACTGGCCGTGTCCGCTGGCAGCGTGAAGTACGAGCTAAACTGGCTGGCTTTGGGCGCTGAACGCGACTGGACGGTCGCAGGCACCACCATCACGAAGGCCACAGAAGGCTGACTACCGCCCCTTCTGGGCGGCGGTGCGGGGGAATTCTTGGGCTGGCGAGCGCGCTTCACGCCGCCCGGGCGTATTGCCATAGTGAGACGTTTCGATATGGTTGCCCAGGTGAGCACCATTCCCTACGCCGCCCGCTGTCTAACGATCATTGCCTCTGCCATCGCCCTGTCGACTTCAGTCTCGGCGAAGCCGGAGGTGGAGAACGACGCCGACACCGAAGCCGGTGCCAGTTCCGAACTGTCCGAATCACAGGTGGGTATCGGCACTGAGAAAGAGGAGCCAGTAGAGGAAACTACGATCGACGACGAGTGGCTTCCCGCCGAGGGGACCGGCAAAGAGAAGGGCGAAGGCGACCACTTCGGTCACGGCATGCAGGCCGGTCTGCGGGCGAGTCTCATCATGGGATATCGCATGTCGTTCCGATACGACGACTCTCCGTTCTGCCGAGTGCCGGAACGCGAGGCAGGTTCATCCCGATGGAAGGACGAGCCTAAGGAGCAAGCCAAGGTCTGCGGATTTGGCGCTCCCGCCATGGTGGACGTCGCCCTAAGTTTTGCGCCCTTCGACAGCATTGAGCCGTTCCTTTTCGGTCGCTTCGGACTCGATGGGGAATCCGAAACGAACACTCAGGCATTGCGCGTGTTTGGCGCAGGACTCCGTATCTACACGATGAGCGATTCCCGCTTCAAACTCTTCGTCGAACCCTCGGTGGGCTATGAAACCGAGGGCGGGGGCTCCCACCCCGACTGGACCGCACCTCTGGCCAACAGCGGCTGGGGCGGGAACGAGGAGGACGTGAACATCGAATACAAAGAGAACATGTATTTTCACCTCGCCTTCGGCCCGCAATTCGACTTCGCCAAAGGCATAGGCCTGTACGGCTCGGTCGGGCTCAGCGTCGCGCCGATTCGCGCCATCGACATGACCATGGAAGCCGGGATAGGGCTTCAAGTCCGAGCGCCCTGAGGCTAAAGGAGCGGCATGTCAGAACGACCCTTTCGCGTACTCGGAATTCAACAAATCGCAGTCGGCAACCCGGATAAGTCCAAGCTCTCGGAGCTCTGGATCGATCTGCTTGGCTTGACGAAGGTCGGAGATTTCCGCAGCGAATCAGAAAATGTCGACGAAGACATTGCCGTGATCGGCGAAGGCCCCCTTCGGGTCGAAGTGGATCTGATGCAACCTCTCGACATCGACAAGCGACCAAAGGTTCACGAACCAGCCTTGAATCACGTCGGGCTGTGGATCGACAAATTGGAGGCGGCCGTGCAATGGCTCGGCGACCAAGGCATGCGATTCACGCCCGGCGGGATCCGAAAAGGAGCCTCCGGCTACGACGTCTGCTTTATTCACCCCAAGGGCAACGAAGCCCTACCTAAGTCCGGGCAAGGTGTGCTCATCGAGTTGATTCAGGCACCGCCGGAAGTGATTGAAGCCTTCTCCCAGTTCGCCTCCTAATCGACCACTCCTCGGCAAGGGGGGGGGAACGACCGCAGCCCTACTCGGACACAGCGCTGGCCACCTTTACCGAAGTCACCAGCGCTTCTTGGGAAACGACATCACTACCGGGCAAGATCCGGACTCGGGCGAAACTGCCGGCAGCGGTCACGCGTGTTCCGAGTTCCGGCAAGCTCTCGACCGTCGCGTCTTTGACCAATACGCGAAACGCCCCGTGGTCGTCTACTAGCTGCACCGATCTCAAATGTTTCCGCTCTCCCAACTTGGAACCGGAGATGGATTTGAGCTTCGCGGTGAGCTCGAAATCAATCGGCTGGGTTGCGGATTTATATTTCCACATATCGACTGTTGTCAGCCCATCCTTGGCCGAGCTGACGGCGTCGCTCAATCCAGCACCTCCGTAGCCGATCGCCGCGATCGCAATAATCACCGTAACGGGAACTGGCACCGTCTTGGAGAAGGCCTTAAAACTGAAGGCGGGGGGATCGTAGCGGACAATGCCCATAGCCACCCCCAACAGGGCGCCGCCGAACAACAGCGAAAAGCCGGTCGCATTCTCAGCCCCATGTAGAGGGAACACAGCGATAAAACGCATGGTGCTCGCCGTTACCAGCAGTCCACTGAACAGGCTCAGGCCACACAATCCGCCACGAAAGCTGAGAAGCAGCGAGTCCACCTTGGGATACAGCCACTCCGGGTGACCATGGCGAAGCATCACAAACAACGGCGCGCCGCATACCACAGCGGGTATCAGCACCAACCCCAAAGCTGCCAGGAGAACTGACACGGCACATACATTAGCGCCGGTCGCGAGGAAACGGCACAAATACCCCCAGATTCTTCACACAAGAAAGAGTCAGCCAAGAAGGGCCGCGCCGGCTCCGAGCGGCCAACTCGGCGCCGGCCGAATCTATGGATTCCGCCGAGACTACCCTGGAAAGTTCAACCGCCCAGCAATTCTAGGAGTCGCCGCGCGGCTTGGGACGGAGTGATTTGCGACGCCGACATTTCCGACGACAGGCCCCGGAGCAGCTGTTTTACGTCTTCTCGGCCCAGAAAACGCCGCTTTAGCCCATCTTCAACCATCGCCCAGAACCACGCGTCTTGTTGAGAACGGCGCTTGGCCGCCAGCTCGCCACTCTCTGTGAGTTGGCTCCGGTGATTCCCAATCATCGCCCAGACTTCGGCCATTCCCCGCTCTTCGATCGCGCTCACGCAATGGACCGGCGGAACCCAACTGTCATGACCACGAAGCAGGCGTAGGGCGCCCCGGTACTCCGCCTGAGCGCGTTTGGCAGCGGTCACGTTCTCGCCATCCGCCTTGTTGATAGCGATTGCGTCAGCGAATTCCATTATTCCGCGTTTTATGCCCTGGAGCTCGTCCCCGGCCCCAGCCAGCATCAAAACCAGGAAAAAATCGACCATCGAGCTGACCGTCACCTCGCTCTGTCCAACGCCAACAGTTTCGGTGATGAGCACATCGTAACCCGCTGCCTCGCATAGAAGCATCGCCTCACGGGTTTGAGACGCGACTCCACCCAAAGAGCCCCGTGAGGGCGACGGGCGGATAAATGCGCGAGACTCCGCGCAGAGCCTAGGCATCCGTGTCTTATCCCCCAGAATGCTACCGCCGGTTTTTGCGCTCGTCGGATCCACGGCCAATACGGCGACGCTTTTGCCCTCTCGCAACAAGTACAGCCCGAAGGCCTCGACAAAAGTGCTCTTGCCGACCCCCGGCACCCCCGTGATGCCAAGCCGTACAGAATTTCCGGAATCCGGAAGGATTTCCTCGAGCAATCGTTGCGCCTGATCTTGATGCAGGCTCAGGGTGCTCTCTACCAGGGTGATGGCTTTGGCCAGCGCGCGCCGTTCGCCGGACCGGATCCGGTCCGCTAACTGGACCGCATCGAAGCCGTCAGTCGGCACGCTTGTTCCCAACGATCTCAAGCAAGCGCGCTGCGGCGGTGGGAATCGCCGTGCCCGGACCGAATATGGCAGCGACGCCCGCCTTCGTCAGAGCCTCGTAATCTTGCTTCGGGATCACCCCACCGCAAATCACCGAAATATCCTCGGAGCCTTGTTTCTTCAGTTCGCTGATTAGCGCTGGGACCAAGGTGAGGTGCCCAGCTGCCTGACTCGACACGCCGACGATATGCACGTCGTTTTCGACAGCCTGACGTGCTGCCTCTTCCGGGGTCTGAAACAGAGGTCCGACATCGACATCGAAGCCAAGATCCGCGAAGGCGGTTGCGATGACTTTAGCACCGCGGTCATGACCGTCTTGGCCCATTTTCACGACCAACATGCGCGGGCGTCGACCGTGCTGTTTCTCGAACTCTTCAACCTGGCTCTTCATCGCGACCCACTCTTCGTCCTCATCGTAATGACCGCCATAAACGCCAGAAATACTCTGAATAGTAGCGCTGTGCCGCGAATACACCTTCTCCAAGGCGTAGGAGATCTCGCCCACAGTCGCGCGCGCCCGCGCGGCATTTACGCTGAGCTCCAGAAGATTTCCACCGCCGGATGTGGCCGCTTCCGTTAGCGCGTTTAGCGCGGCGTCCGTAGCCGCTGAATCGCGACTGGCTTTGAGCTTCGTCAAACGAGCGATTTGGGCTTCGCGGACAACATTATTGTCGACCACTAGGATCTCCACGTCGTCTTCCTTTTCGAGCTGGAACTTGTTGACGCCAACGATCACATCTTCGCTGCGGTCGACGCGTGCCTGACGATTCGCGCTGGCTTCCTCGATGCGCAGCTTCGGCATCCCCGACTCCACAGCTTTGGTCATACCACCGAGCGATTCAACCTCATCGATAATCGCGAGCGCTTTGTCGGCCAACTCGTGCGTGAGAGATTCCATAAAATAGGAGCCGCCCCAGGGGTCCACAACGTTGCACAAGTTGGTTTCGTTCTGCAGGACCAGCTGGGTGTTCCGCGCTATCCGGGCAGAGAAATCCGTTGGCAACGCGATGGCCTCATCGAAGGCATTGGTATGGAGGCTCTGGGTGCCGCCCAAAGTTGCGGCCATCGCTTCCACCGTCGTACGCACTACGTTGTTGTACGGATCTTGCTCAGTGAGGCTCACTCCCGACGTCTGACAATGAGTCCGCAGAATTAACGAAGCGGGATTGCTGGGATTGAAATACTTCTTCATCAGCGTCGACCACAGGAGCCGGGCGGCGCGAAGTTTGGCCACCTCCATGTAAAAGTTCATGCCGATCGCGAAGAAGAACGACAATCGCGGAGCGAAGTCGTCCACCTTTAGACCCTTGGAAATGGCCGCCCGAACGTATTCAAGACCGTCCGCGATGGTGAAGGCGAGTTCCAGATCCGCCGTCGCTCCAGCTTCCTGGATATGGTAGCCGGAAATCGAAATCGAGTTGAAGCGCGGCATTTTTTCGCTGGTGTACTCGATGATGTCAGCAATGATGCGCATTGAGGGTGCCGGGGGATAGATATAAGTATTCCGAACCATGAACTCCTTGAGGATGTCGTTCTGGATCGTTCCCGCCATCTTATCGAGCGCCACTCCCTGCTCTTCCCCCGCCACTATGTAGTTGGCGAGGATGGGCAACACGGCACCGTTCATCGTCATCGACACGCTCATCTCCCCTAGGGGAATGCCGTCGAACAGGATCTTCATGTCCTCGATGGAGTCCACGGCAACGCCGGCCTTACCGACGTCGCCCACAACGCGCGGGTGATCACTGTCGTAGCCGCGATGGGTGGCTAGATCGAAAGCGATGCTGAGCCCCTTCTGACCGGCCGCGAGATTGCGACGGTAGAAGGCATTGGACTCCTCGGCGGTGGAGAAACCAGCGTACTGGCGAATCGTCCAAGGTCGCCCGGCGTACATGGTCGCCTTGGGCCCGCGGAGGAAAGGATACGCGCCGGGAATGCTGTCCGCATAATCCAAATCCGCCACATCCGCTGCGGTGTAGAGCGGTTTGACGTCGATGCCCTCTGGGGTCTTCCAAGTCAGGCCATCTAAGCCTGCGCCGCGACGTTCCTTGGTCGCGAGCTTCGTCCAGGCGTCTAGGTCGGCGGGGCTCTTCGGGTCGATCATTTGGTGGTCCTTCTGCCGGTGTCCCGGCGAGGGACACGTT
>SPKZ01002194.1_pt1 | contig 29388 bp, 36 predicted proteins | sample 2456571 | NCBI WGS metagenome assembly SPKZ01 (sample SAMN11192286, study PRJNA482655) | marine metagenome | biome: ENVO:00000447; feature: ENVO:00000244|ENVO:00000211|ENVO:00000569|ENVO:00002023; material: ENVO:00002151; isolation source: ocean water from marine abyssalpelagic zone ... | reverse complement strand
GCACTTTGTTGATATTGATTATCATTATCATTAAGCAGATTTTATTGATAACGATATTGATTCTCATTATCATTAAGAGCCTTCTGTTATACATAACTTTTATTATGCGACGCTATCAAACTGGCCCAATTGCTATTTTATGACCTATTTTCACTTTTTACTGAAAGTTCAAAAAGTAAAAAATTTACAAAAATTTAATAGAACAGAGCTTGACAGGGGTGGGCCTACAAAATTGTAACCCCCGCCCGATTTTACTTCACACGTCACTCTAGTAAATTTTCAAATTTGCACTTTTAGAAAAACACGATCCACAAGATCTGAGGCTGATCCAAGCTGATCCAAGCTGATCCAAGCTGATCCAAGCTGATCACCAATCGTTCTAATAGGGGGTGGGGATGTTCTCTCATATATAAAGAAATTTTTAGAAAAGCTGGATATAAAAAATTTTCAGTTGACGATAATATACAAAAATAACTAATTTACTAAATATGCAATATTGCATTTTAAAGATCATGATCTAGCTCTGACAGGACAGTAAGCGAACAGATGTTAAAATGCAATATTGAATATTTAGAACTGCAGTACCAGACATTTAAGGTACTAAAAATCAACCACTTTTTATATGTTTCTGGTGGGAACGAATAATTATTTAGTACCTTAAAGTGCAATATTGCATTTTTAGAAACACTCATTTTAAGCCCTGTAGGTCGGTAACCATAAAAAGTCTAATAAGATGGTGGTTTTTGTTTCTCGCTTTTCCTTTGTCACCTTATCGATCAAGCAGGCATTTTAATTATGGAGGTCCAACATGGCAATTTACATTCCAGAAGATCTGGGAGAATTTTTAGTAGTCCATGAGGACAATGGTAATGGGGCGATTAGAGAGTACCAGAGATCTGGATCAGCTTCAGGAGTAGCCACTGAGGACTTAGAGTTCATTTATGGTAATGATGATGTAGATAAAGATGTTTTTGATTTGTCAATTAGAATTACAACAACTAATGGAACTAGTAGTGGGTTTGTTAGTACTTACTTTAGGCCTTCAACTAGACTAATGGTAGGAGATGAAGGTATAGCACTAAAAGGAGTTTATAATAGTTCAGATGTGCTGGTGGACTCTTTCACTCATTATGCCTTAACAACAGTCTACAATTATGATTTTGGAACAGATCCAGATGTTTACACTGCTCCTATCAGAATCACCTTACCAACTTTAGATCCAGCAGAACCTATTAAATTATATGTGGAATTGGTTTCGAATGAAGAAACAGATGTGATGACCGATTTTTATTGGACTATTGAGTTAAATGGTTCAGTCATTTATACTTCAGAAACTAAGACGGGGACTTGGGTAGCTAAGAATACTGTCTCAGGTGCTGATCCTTCGACACCTTTTTGGTATAATTATGAAGAAGATATTACAGATGAATTTTATAATAACTTACCTTCTATAAATAGGAATAGTAACTTTATTACAAATAGTTGCTTTGCTTACAGATTACAAGATGCTTACTCAACATTCCCAGCTGTGGATGGAGTGACAGAGCTTGAAACTACAGGTGGATTGCATGTCCTACAAGGCGAGTTTAATACCACTGGTGAAGGTTGGATCTTTATGTATTTATCTCCATCAGAATTAGATGGACGTAGAGTAGAGATTAATTGGGGTGTGACTGATTCCCAAACGAATACCGATAACATTGCTAACCTTTCAGTTTTGGATGGAGCAGTTGATTCAATTACTGACTTTAGTGCTACAGGCAATGCAGGTGATTTAGACCATGGTGGAGCTTATAATCAAATATCCTTGGTAGATTTAGATGGTGATGGATCAGGTAATCCGATAAATGAGACAGTGATGACTCAGGTTTTGATTTTATCAGGCTTTACAAATCAGGTATCAACATTACAGATATGGTTTAGAGATCAAGAATCCTCAGTCCAAATAGACCTAGAGGTTTATTCAGTAGATATTTATGAATCTGATGGAACTACCCTTTACAAAAGTTTACCATTTACTGAAAAAGGCTGGACCCAAAGAGGAACAGATGGGAACTCAAGTTATGGTTACTCAACTAATTTCGAATATGTAAAAGCTTCAAATCAAGTGAAAACAACTTATGAGTACACAAAGTCCTCAGATCAACCACACTCAACAACCTATGAATACAGTAAAGCATCAGACCAATAAGGAGGAAATATGCCTAATCCAGATACGATTTATGTAGCAAAAGACATGGGCCCTCAGATAGTCACTTATGATGATACTGGGGAACTGGAAATTTATACAAGAGTAGGAGAGTCAACAGAAGATAATACCTCAGGTGTTGAAGTACTTGGATCTTCAGATGCCTCTAGTAGTGATGATGTAGAAGTACAGATACAATTTTTCCTAGGAGGAAATGTCACTAATGAAATGTACTTGAAAACCTCTTCGTATGTTGATTTGGATGGAGACCAGCAGTTCTTTACATCCTACAGTGACACAACTAGTACCACTACTATAAATGGAGTAGAAGTCTTTAATGAAGCCATACAGGATAATATCTCTCCTTTAAATGATGCTGAAGCAGCCTGTTCAACTTTAACGTTCTCAATGCCAAGAAGTACCACTTCTGCTACATTCTACATGGGTATACAAATTACGACTGAGGTTACACGTTCCCTTTACCCAGAATGTAATATTATGATAGACGGAGTTACTTACGCTTTTATTACTAACAATCAATCAGTTAGTGCTAGTAGTGACGAACTTTCTAGATATTTAATTGATACTAATGGAGGAGTGGGTACTGATTATACTATAGACTTTTCAACCCAATTACAAAATGTTATTGAGAGATCATTAATTTATAGTTTATAGTTCATAATTCAGTCATCTAGATAGAAAGGAGGTCTAAAATGTTTGATAAAGTAAACAATAGTTCACTTGGAGGTAGGCAACCTCAGAAGAGAAACCAGACCTCCTTCAGTTCTACTTATCAACCTGACTCATCAAGAAGAAGTAGAGGTAATAAACCTAAGACAGTTACAGGCTTGGTAGAGACTACAGCTAAAAAGAGAGGTCTTAAAAGGACTCAGGCCCAAAGGGTTATGCAAGAGCAAAATTTTAACCCTATGGAAAATATGGTAGCCATGGCTCAACAGCTTGAAAACATGATTGCTAAAAAGATTGATTGGTGGGGAGAACCTGCTACCAAGACAGACCTAAAACAGTTCCAAACTCAGTACATTAAACTGAATGAGAGATTACTGGAATATCAATCTTCAAAAGCACCTGTACAAATTTGTACAGAAGATCAGCAGGCTATTGAAGAAGCAGAAGCTGAAGAGAGAGCTAAACATATAGAAGATGTAAAACCAGAGCAGATTGAAACTGTAGATAAAGATACTCCCTTAAGTATCACTGAGCTTGCTAATGCTAAGAAGAATATGCTTAAGGACATGGAAGATCGGTTTTAATCGTGACAAAAAGGAATCTAAAAGGTAAATGCAAATTTCATATTTTAGAAGAAAAGAGGGGTTGCAAGTTTTGCAGTAAATGGAGACAGACCTACAATCAATTTAAGAAACAAAAGTGTTCCAAATTGAGGCTGTATTGTGTAAAACTGACCCACTATAGGACCGGAGAATGGTTCTGGAAAATTGGACTCACTTCCCAGACATTGGACAAAAGGTTCGATGAAACTATGGAACGCTTCCACATGCATGTGGAGTGGGAAGAAGTCCTACCTTTATATGAAGCAGTAACTCAAGAAACAAATTTACTCTATTACTATCAGGTACTTGAAGGTAGAAGGTATAAACCTAAGGCCAGATTATCTGGATGGACAGAGTGTATTAAATAAAAAGGATCAATTATGGGCGGTTTAGCAAAAACAATACAAGCTTATAGAATAGAAACAGTGGAACCTTCTCAAACAGACGTTTCATTTGAAAAAATTAAAGGAATTAGATGTGATGTGGCAGGCACTCTAACATTAACTCTAAATCAGAGTACACCTTCTCAGACTTTAGCATTAGTAGCAGGAGAAGTACTTCCTCTACAAGGTTCTGTCACAGTTTCTACAGATAGTAATGCGAGAGTACATATACTTTCCTAATAATAACAAATAAAAGCGAGGAAAGTATGCCTAATAAACCATGTAGTAAGAACGGTAAATCAGGAACTAAGTATGGTAATAAAGGAAAGTGCTATACTGGAAAAGGATCTAAAGCCAAGGCTAGTAAACAAGGTCGGGCGATCAAAGCATCACAAGCAAAGCGAGGAAAGAAATGAAACTTACAGTATTAAAATTGTTAATGTTCCTTATCATAGGAGCATTTTTGACATCATGTGAGAGTACTAAATTTGATACTCCAGACAAAAGGTATTCAAAAGCACAAAAGGCCTTTGAAACAACTGATTCAGTTACCAAATCCCTTATTAAATACAAAAAGATTAGTAAGGAAACAGCTAAAGCAATTCACTTAGCACTTAATGAAGCTGATAAATATTTGAAACTATGGGGTAAAGCCCTTAAAAATGGAGAAGATAGTGCAAGTTTTGAACTAAAGTTTAAACTAGCTATGGACTCAGTAAATGAATACAATGGGAGGACAAAATAATGGATACAGCAACAGCAATTAATCTAGCAGTTGATGTAGGAATTCCAGTAGGAAAAATGATCCTTGATTTTATTGATGATAAAGACATCAAACTTACTCCAGAACAAATTGATCAAGCAGATGCCTTGAGAGCTTCATTACTAGAAGAATTAGAAGAACTCATCGAAGATATGGAAGATTAGATATAGGAGGCCTCTATGGATGAAGAAGAAATTGAAGTAGAGGTCATAGAGGAGAATTACGACGACAGCTTTGATTATGAGGATTTTAGTGAAGATCAATTAGCAGATAAAGAAAGAGATCTTTTAGAGTTTAATCCAGAAGACATTGATTATACCACAGCTAATTATGATGATATTGACTGTGAGATCCAAGCTCTTGAGATACTTAAATACTTAAAGACTATCGATAGAGCTGAAATTGAAGAAATGTATTATGTACTGTTGATGGATAAGTTTGGAATTGAGGAAGCAGATCCAACAGAGCTTAAAAGTCGAGATGAAAAACTTTACATAGCATCTAATTTTAAAATGTTTGTCCGTTACATGTTCCTAGTAGAATATGGATATAAATTTAAGTGCAATTGGCACCATGATTATATTTGTGATTTACTTCAGAAATTATTCTTAGGACAAATGAAGATACCCAGAATTATCCTTAACATCCCTCCTCGATATTCCAAGACACAACTATTGATCTATTTTGTAGCTTGGTCCATGGGAATGTCACCTGATAGTGAGTACATCTGGATTGGTTATGCAAAAATGCTGGCAGAGGAAAGTTCCTTTAAGATCCGAGAAGTGATACAGAATGAAAAGTACCAAAGTTTATTTGATGTAAAATTAGCTGGAAGTTCAAAAGCTAAAGATAACTTTATGACAACTAAGAAGGGCAAAGTATATGCTACTTCTACAGGTGGTACTTTAACTGGTAAAGGTGCTGGTAAGCTTAGAAGGTCTTGGGGTGGATGTATTATCGTTGATGATGGAAATAACACTCTAGATGCCTTTTCTGCAGCCCAGAGAGACAAAGCGAACAGTTGGTTTGCTAATACTCTATTATCTCGAAGAAATAATATGGAATTTACTCCTATTATTAATATCCAACAAAGAGTTCATGAGAACGATATTTCTGGATTCTTGTTACCTTCTGAAGGAAATCCAACAGGTGGTACAGGAGAAGACTGGGCACACATTAATATTCCAGCTATCCTGACAAAGGCAGACCTAGAAAGGCTAGAAGTACCATTAGATTCTGATACAGTTCTTTATGGTGATGAAAAAGCCGATGAGTATCCATTATGGCACGAAAAGATTTCCCTTAAGAAATTAAGAGAAATGAAAGCTAGTCTTCCAGTACTTACTTTTTATGGTCAGTACCAGCAGCAGCCTTATAGTTCAGAAGGATCTATCCTTAAACCTGAGTGGTTAGTTGCAATGAAACAACCTAAAGAAAGCGAGATAGATTACAGGGTATTTGTTTTAGACACAGCACAAACTGTTAATAACAGAAGTGACTGGAGTGTAATCTTATGTGCTTGTGTGATTAAGGGAGGAAAAGGGGTTTATATTGAAAATATTCACCGAGAAAAATTAGAGGCCCCAGAATTAACTGAAAAGACTCTAGAACTCTTCAGAATATATAAACCTAGAAAGATCTATATTGAATATAAGTCATCAGGTATTGGATTGGTACAGTATCTTAAAAGAGAAAAAATACCTCTTCCAATACAAAGAATCCCAAGAAACGCAAGTGCAGGAGACGGAGATTCTCTAGTCAGAGCAAGTTCAGTATCTACTTATATAGCTTGTGGTTATGTGTATTATAAAGAAAATGCACCGTGGATAACTTCGTTATTTCATGAAATGACAGTATTCCCTACTGGAGTGCATGATGATCAAGTTGACACCTTAGTAGACCTTGTAGCTCAGGAAGTTATTCCTAATGGATCTCAACTATCTAATATTAACACAGATAATATACCACTAGGTGAGAATACTCATGAAGAGGCTATGGAAATTGAACCACCATGTGAAACATTCGCAGAATACATAGAAAAACTTGGAATTAATTATAGAGGCAAAAAAGCTGAAGAATTTCAATCAAATCCTGATTGGATGAAAAGTCTGGTTGGGTAAAAGGAAAATATGAGCAAACCAAATAAAAAAGAAGTAATCAAAGCTCTAATTGAAGCTGGATTATCATTCGACCAGATTGTTGAAAAATCTGGAGCAAAAGAACAATATGTAAAAACAGTTTTTAGTATGTTAAAACTAGACTGGAAGGAATATAAAGATGAAGAGATTAGTGAAATTGATTCCACTGATGATCAAGATACTACCATTCCTGTTCAACCTGACAATGCACTTCCTGAAGAGTCGGAATCAAGTGAAGTTCCAGAAGTGCAAACAGAGTTGTCCGAAGGACTGTCAGAATTGTCAGAACTCAATCAAGAAACCGAGTCAGAAGTAAATGAAGAAGAAGAAACTTCCGAAGGGGACTCTGAGAGCGATGAGGATTCATCAGACTCAGAAGAGCAGCAACAAGAGGCAGAAGAATCTGAAGAAGAACTAAGTAGTCAAGAAATAGCCTGCCTAGAACTTCTTAGAAAAGCAAACAATGTAAAATTAACAAAAAGACTAAAAGCAGTCACCTTGAAGTATAGACAAGGAGTTGAAAAAGCTCTGGAAGAACAAAATTATACTTCAGTTACCTTGGCAGCACTAAATTCAAGATATGTAATGATTAGTCCAAGACCTAAAAGAACAAATAGTCTAAAAGAGATTCTTAGGTTACATACTAATATCCGTAAATTATTCTTGGAGAAGAACAACAGACTCAAATAGGAGGTAATGTATGGCTTCAAATGATATAATTATTAAGGATGATTTTTACAATCCTTTAGATCTTTCTGTTCCTCCAGAAAAAATGGAGCCTAATAAATTACCTGATGACTTAGGACAAACAGCAATTCATGTTCTTTCTGGTATGCTTAATGATACCAGAGATCCTAACAAGCTGACTAGTACCATTCACACTAAAATTAATACTTATAAAAAGATGCAAGCTGATCCTACTATTGGCGGAGCTCTTCAAGGATATGAGAATATCCTAAGTTTGGTTAAGTGGAAAGTGGTCCCAACTTCAGCAGAGGTTTTAGGTGTCGCAGAGGAAGAATTTGACGAGGATCTAGCTAAAGAGTATAGGAACTTTGTACAGAGTTGCTTTAATGATGAAGGAACCTCCATCGAAAGTATTGTTGAAAGTGCTTTAGATATGCTGGCTATTGGATTCCAAATCACAGTGCCAGAGTTCAAAATTAGAATGGGATACAATGACACTCCTAAGTTAAACTCTAAGTTTGATGATGGATAAATTGGATGGAAGTGCTGGAAAACCATCAGACAAGAAAGTGTCGATCGATGGTTAGTACCTGATGGAGAAGGTTACTCAAGTCTAAATGGAGTCAGGCAGCGTAGAGTGAATGGAGGCTACACAACTATTCCTAGAAATAGAATGTTACTCTTCAGAACTACAAGTAAAGGCGATAATATGGAGGGATTAAGTATCCTCTATAGCGCAGTTAGTACTTGGGTAACTCTACAGAAAGTTCTGGATATTGAAGTTGTTTCTCTAGCGAGAAACTTAGAAGGTATTCCAGTACTAAAAATTGCCTCTAAATACTTATCAGATGCTGCTACATCGGAAGAGCAAAAGCTACGAGATATTCTCATTAAACAAGTAAAATCTGTTAAATACAATGAGCAAGTAGCATTAGTCTTACCAAGTGATGTAGACCCAGAATCAAAAGTTCCTATTATTGATATTCAATTATTAACTGCAGGTCCAAATGTTCGTGTAGATCAGTGTCGTACCACTGCTGCAGCTAAAGAGCAATTGATTGCAGAATCCATCCTAGCCAATTTTATGAAATTAGGACAAGGTGGTGGATCTTACGCTATGAGCAGCTCTTTACAGGATATGTTTGTTCTAGCAATGAAAAAATATCTTGAGAGTATCTCTAATGTCATCAATAAAGAAGCTATTCCTACTTTACTTAGAGTGAATGGGATGGACCCTAAATATGCTCCTAGAATTGAGCACAAGGGACTGGATACCGAATCTCTTGCTAGTTTCATTGACGCATTAGTTAAAATGGTACAAAGTGGTGTTGTAATTCCTACCAAAGAACTTCAGAAGGAAGTACTTGAGAAGATGAATCTAGATACTTCCAAGGCAGATAGTGCATTTGAAGAAGTAGAAGAATTACAAGCAAAGCTACTAGAAGCTAGTCAGGCAGGAGACATTGGACAAGATCAAGGAACACCTGAAGCCCCAACAGAAGAAGCTGTGGAGAAGTCAGTAAAATTGTTCAAGCATAAAGGAAATGTTTATGTCTTTGACCAAGAAACATATGATCTTAAAAGAGTAAATGCTGATATTGAAGTATAACTTATCACCCTAATTAAATGGAGGCCCTTGTGGAAATATCTAAAATAGAGGAACTTCCTGATTTACAGACTATTCTAGATGTCAGAGATGGCAAGGATGGCAAGGATGGTCTTGATGGGAAAGATGGTAAAGATGGTAAAGATGGAAAAGATGGTCGTGATGGTCGTGATGGTCGTGATGGTAAAGATGGAATATTTGTATTAAAAGATACCATTAAAGATACTATTTTAGAGAGTCCGAATTTGATTACAGAATCAGAAGAACTCTCCGCATTTCTTAAGGGACAAGATGGCAAAGATGGTAAAGATGGTCTTGACGGGAGAGATGGTAAAGATGGTATTGATGGTAAAGATGGTATTGATGGCAAAGATGGTATTGATGGCAAAGATGGTAAAGATGGCATCAATGGTAAAGATGGCATCAATGGTAAAGATGGCATCAATGGTAAAGATGGAAGGGACGCAGAGCCTTTAGATCATAATCTAATTAAAGATATTATAAAATCTGAAATAGAAAACTCAGACCAGTCTAAAACTATTGTAGATGTCAATATAACTCAAGAAAAAGAGGCAGCCTATCTGGTACTTGATTTAGAAGATGGAACTCAAAGAAAAAATAAGTTTAACCTTTACTTTTCGGGAGCTAATAGGAAAGAGTTAGAGTCTGGACAAAATACTCAAAATGGACAAGGATTTATTGACTACAATGATACATCTACTAGCTCCTCACCTATAACTCTAGTTGCAAATACTTGGACAACAATTCCTAATAATGGCCTTGGAGAATTTTCTAATAACAGCTATGCACCGCAAGGTATCACAGAACTTATGGATACATCTACGGGCGCTATCGATCCATCAGGTCTTAACCTAGGTGATGTAATTCTCATAAGAAATGACTTTGCAGTAACACCTAGTACTAACAATGCGTCCTTACAGTTTAGATATCAGTTAGGTGCTGGTGATAACACGTACACACTTGAGAAGCGTTTAGGTAGGCTAGATGAGGGTTCTGGTATACCTTACAGGGAATCAATATCCGTAGACAAGATATATATGGGTGATGTCAATACTAGAGACAACCCGATCTTATTGCAGGTAAAATTGTCTACATCAGGTACTCTAGTTAATGCTGGTACAGCTATTTCAGTAGTTAGATATGGAGGAGGCTAATTATGCCTATAACTATATATAGAGACAATCAAGCTAACGCTATATTCATCGAAGACGCTAATGGCGCTCAGTTCTTAAATTCATTACATGCAACTGTTGATAATGACCTTGTTTCAATAACTGATACAGCCAAGAACTTTGACTTAGTTAGTACCTTAGACCACAATGAGATTGTAGATCAGAATGATGACGTATATGGTGCAACAGCTACGGAAGCTTGTGACGCACTTAATGCTATCTTCCAAGCCTCAGGGTCTACAGGTCAGATACCAGTAATAACCTCTAATACTACAATCAACTTGACTACTGGTGACACTCTGAACTACGAGTTAATAGCTGATTACGGGGTAGGGTACGAATGGTCTAACCTTCCAGCTGGTGTAGTAACAGTAGATGGTAATGTACGTAAACTAATAGGTGGCTCTAGTCTTACCGCTGGTACATATACACCATCAGTAAAAGCCATTAATTACTTTGGTGAGGACGAGGAGACTATTACTATTAATGTTTCTGATCCACCATTCTCTAATACTAAGAGTGTACAATTCTACAACCAAGATTACTTAGGTGCTAACGCTTCACTAGTTGATTCTGTATTAGGTAGAAGCTCTAATGGTAGTGGATCAAGTGATGCTTGGAGTATTTCATTCTATTTCAAAGGTAGTTCAGCTAATCAAGGTCAGACTATCTTCTACTTTGGTGACAATGATGTGGCTAATGGTGGTTACATACAGATAATGCAAGTCAACAGTAGTGGTAATAAATTACTACGTCTTAAATATGGTACTAATAATAACAATCTGAGACTACAGACTCCAGCGGGTTCTGTTACTGTAAACACTTGGCATCATGTATTTATTACATACAATGGAGGTACTACAGGTTCATCTTCTGCTGATATAGATGATTATTATGGTCGATTTAAAATATTTATAGATGGCTATGAACAGACTACTAATAATAGTCATTCTAATTTCGGTTACACTGGTGGTATTGATCCTGATAACTTTAGAGTTGGCAGATTCAGCTCAGGTAATTATATGAGAGATGGTTCTAAAGTTGATGAACTTGCTATATGGGATAGTGATCAGAGCGGTAATATAGCATCTATTTACAATAGCGGTGCCCCTTTTGATCTATCTACATTAGGCACACAACCCAAACATTGGTGGAGAATGGGAGATGGTGACACATACCCAACTCTTCAAGATAATGGCACAGAGGCCAATTGTCATTTTGTAATGAACAATATGACTGTCGCAAACATAGTAAATGATGTACCCTAAAGGAGGTAGAGTATGGCAGGTTTTGGAGGTGGAATAGGAACTGGATTTAACTCTACATCCGTAGGAAGAATAAGGAATAGTGCAAGTGTTCCTATACCTACATCTAATTTATTACTATGGCTAGACGCAAATGATTCTAGTACTATAACAGAAAGCTCCAGAAGTGTTATCCAGTGGAATGATAAAAGTGGAAACAACAATCATTTAACTCAAGGCTCAGGATCACTACAGCCTACAACTAACATCGTAGAAATAAATGGGTTAAATGCTATTGATTTTGATGGCACACAATATTTAAGTAGATCAGATGCGTTAGGCTTAACCGGTAATCCTAGTATTGAAGTGTGGTTAGTCTTAAGTGCAGATTCCAATTTATCCACAGTTGATACATATTTTTATTTAGGGGAATCAACTGGCGCAGGTGGTCAAAGAGTTGGTTTTAGTGGTGGATCAGATGGTTACTCATATAGATTTGCAGACGGTAATCAAATATTCAATTCTACAACAATAGGTAGTGCTCAAGTATTAATATATGAAAGAGCATTGGCAGCAACCTATGAGGATGGAAAATTTTATCACAATGGTGTAGAGCAAAGTGAGACAAGTTCGGGCAATCCAACGAATACATTAAATTTAGCAAATGATACTACTATTATTGCATCTTCTTTATTTTCTGGTTCTAATACTTCTTTCGCAGATTGCAGGATAGGTGAATTATTAGTATACAATACTAATAATAGTAATTCTAATAAAAATATTATAGGCAATTATTTTAAAAACAAATGGGCTACAGGATGGACTAATATATAATGAAAGATTACTATATTTTAACTAAAGAAGAAGCCGACCTATGTATGGCAGCAATAAATAGCAACAATGTTTTTCCAATTCGTGGAGAGGTTGAAGGTAAACCAGCATCATTAGAAAACCAAATGACTGTTAACTGGATAGAAGAACCATTAAAGTTAAAAAATGGCAAAAGGGCAATTCCTAGAATTCCACAAAGAAAGCTTGATAAGTTTGGGATAACAGGGACTCAAAGATCACAATTTTTAGAGATATTTGGCAAGGAAATAAGAAAACCTGAAAAAGATGAATTTGTAGAAAAAGAAAGTGAATTTTAATTATGTCTGGTTATGTTGTTGGTGGGTTGATGAATCCTAACTTTTACCGATGGTATTGTCGAATTATCATCACAAGATTTTCCTTCTCCTCCCTTTAACTAAGAGTAAAAATGTTCACGTACAAATATAATCTAAGGTCTTTAGGATTTCCTGAAGACCAATATAACTCTATATCAAATCGAGCTTTATCACTAGCTAGGAGAGCCTCAGCAGTTGACACAGGCAGATTTAAGTATGGGTGGACTACCACTGTAAGTGGAGATATCCTATTAGTTCAAAATGGTGTCAGATATGCGCCATTCGTGGAATTAGGTTCCATCGTTTACAGGTTCCATCGGTACAAAATTAGAAGAGCATTAGCTAGTATTGGACTAACTAATGGTACAGAGAAATTCAATAACCAACCAGTTAAGAGTTTCTCAGTGGGAGGAAGTGAACCTAAAACTACTGAAAGTTCAAAAGAAGAAAAAAGAACCAAAGTTAAAATAGTCTCACCTACCAAACCACTCACAGAACAGGAAATACGATCTCCTGCTCTGTTACTTAATCGACTCAAAGTCGATCGAGCAACAAAACAAACAGCTCCGAAGGCAGTCAGTAAGATACCCAAGGCGCAACTATTCAACAGATCTCGATTGTTGGAGCTACTTGTAGCAGCAGAGATCGCAAGACAAACAAATAACAATGAGGAATAAAAAATGGCTTTTTCAGCATATTCTCTATCCCACGATGTAGTTAAAGGAACTAAAGGAGTACACGCTAACGGTTATGCTCTTAATACCGATGGTGGTATTGTTGGACCTGACTACGAAGACCCATCAAACCCTGTTCTAGGTACTAAATGTGCCATTGTATCACAGGCATCAACAGCAATCGCTACACTTACTTTCTCTAGCTCAGGCACAACTGTTACAGCTAGTGCAGACGCAAGTGGTGATATCTCTGTCGGAGACGTTATCTTTGAAGCATCTAATCTTGAGTATCGTGAAGTAGTTTCCATCACAAGCACAACTGTATTTGAGGTTGATTCAGCTTTCACAACTGATCTATCTTCTGACAGTCTATCTAAGAAAGATGTTGTCTATCATACTTCCAGAGTTTCTAATTTAGCTTCCTTCCAAGGTCTAGTCTATTTCGAAGACTCTGTTAATGAAGATATTCCAGTTTCAGACGAAGCTATTATCCAGTCTCTAGAAGACTAAAAACAGGAGGTGAAATATGCCTCTTGATACCATTAAACGTGAGATAACAGCCCCAGTTTTAATCCCAGAAATGGTAGATTATCATGGACACATTTACTCTGAAGAGGAAGTCTATAAAGCATGTAGGAATTATCAGGAAACTTGCGAGAAAGCTAATATCCAACATTTAATGGATGTTAGTAAGAGCGCATATTTCACTGAACATTACATTTCGCCAGTAGACATGCTCTTCGGAGATAAAGATGATCCTAATGCTACAATAGTTCCTAAAGGCTCTTGGATGGCGACTATGAAAATCGCCAATGACGCTCTTTGGGAGGATGTTCAAAAAGGTAAATTTACAGGATTTTCTATAAGGGCTAAAGGTATGGCACATAAATTAAAACAAGATTTACAAAAGGCTAAAGTTGCAGGTAGTGCTGCAGGTGAAGAAGGAATAGTAGCAACTAAAAGGTTTACTGATTTTGATTTTTCATCTGAAGACTCTCATGTGGCTTTAGTAGATGAGGCAGCTAACGCAACTGAAGTCCTTGTCATGAAATCTAAACAAGAACAACAAGACAACGGAGAAGACATGGACAAGTCCACTAAAGAAGCTGTCAAAAAAGAACTTGAGACAGAAAAAGAAATGGAAGATCTTAAGAAAGCCAAAGAAGCTCAAGAAGCTGAAATGGAAGAGCTTAAGAAAGCCAAAGAAGCTCAAGACGCTGAGATGGAAGAGCTTAAAAAGTTCAAGGCCGAACAAGAAGCTAAAATTGAGGAACTGGAAAAAGCTCGTAAAGAGAAAGAGTTCTCAGAATTAGTTCAAAAGTCTAAAGAACTTAAAGCAGATGATGCAGATAAACTTGCTACCATCCTGCAGAAGTGTAAATACAGCCTAGAAGATGGCGAGTATGAAACATTAGTAAAACAGCTTGAAAAGCTGAAAAATATTGATGAGAACAGTGAATTCTTGCAGCCAGCAGGTGAAGCCAATCCTGAGAGTATTGAAAAGTCTAAAGACGACCTATGGGCCGAAAAGAGACAAGAATACATCGAGAAAGGCTTAAATAAAGCTGAAGCTAGTAAGAAAGCTCGTCTTGAAATTTATAAAAAGTAATAAAAGGTAATAATTATGGCACAAGAAATCGATTGGACTAATAACCATATCCAACAAGAAATCAGAGACACTTCTATTCAGGCATGGGAACTTAAGAACAATGTCTATGCTGCTGGTCTGATTCCTTCAAAATCCAGTGAGCGTTCCACAGGAACATACTGGGTATATGACAAAAAGTACTTTATGAGTACTCAAGTCGCTAAGAGAGAGCCAGGAACTGTCCCTCCAACTGCTAAGTACGCTGTTGATACAGCTACCTTCAACATTGATAGTAATCACTTGTCAGTTCCAGTAACTAACGAGGAAATCGTAGAGGCTTCTGACTCTCTAGCACCACTAAGCGATGCTGCTCAGTTCCTAGCAAACAACTTTATTGTTGATTACGAACTTGACTTCGCTAATACCTTTGTTAGTGATGACGTTTGGGGATTCCAAGCTCAAGGTAAAGTTGGTGCTACTGGTACTGGTGGTAATGCTTACATTAAAGGTGACTCAACTGCCAAAATTGGTGCAGATAATGCTGCTCAATTCGAACAGTTTGATCAGGCATCTGCAAGTGATCCTATCAATATCTTTAAGACAGCTATTCGCACAATTCAATTGGAGCATGGTCTAAGACCTAATAAGCTTCTTATCCCTCGCTTGGTTTTCGATGCCCTTATGGACAACGACAACATCACCACTTGGGCTGCTAATACTATTGGTATCAATGGTAGTGAAGAGCAAACTAAGGTGATCATTTCTCAAAATGCTGGTATTCCTCTAGAAGGTATCCATATTGTTGAGATGACTTACCAAGATATCACAAGTATCTCATATGCTGCAAGAAACACTCAACAGTATAACTTCGGTTACAAGGGTACTCCTACCTTTGGTGACATGAAGTGGATGCTTGAAAAGTCTTGCTTACTTATGTACAGTGAAGGTTCATTCAACAAATACTCTCGTGTTGCTGCTGCTTGCATGAAGTGGGATGGTCTTATCAAATCACTTTCATCAAGTGATGGTCGTTTTGCTACTGGTAACATGGGTGGTGGAGTTGATTCTCCAAACCTATTGATCCGTGGTCGTTACGTGGAAGATAACTTCACTCACTACATCGATGGCTACTTCGCTTACGATAATAATGTTATTACAAGCACATTAGGATTCTACCTAAAAGATTGTATTAGCTAAATTACTGGGCCTCTTCGGAGGCCCTAGACTCTTGATTAGGAGGTTAATATGTCTTATACTTATGACCCATCAAAATTATCAAGCTCCAAGTTGTATCAAGTACGATTAAACATCGGAGATACAATTTCTACTGCTATGGCTACTCTTCAGGATGAAGAAATACAATATTTTCTAGATACCAATTATCAGGATGTAAATACAGCGTCCATAAAGTCTATTGATGCAAGGATAAGTAAAGCATCTAATTTAGCTGATAGTACCACAGGACAGGTACAAATAAGTCTATCTCAACTAATTGACAATTTGACCAAATTAAGATATGACTTCTTAACATCAGCTTCAAGAAATACCCCAAAATACGCTCAAATCACTGGGGTAGATGAAGATGATAGAGAAAAGGTTATAGGTGATGATTCTGTTTATCAGGATGGACTCAATATGGTAACAGAGCCTACATGGGCACAGTTACTAAATGGTCCAATAGATTCAGGACCAAGTGATCCATAATGGCTATAAGAAGAACCAATGTTAAGTTGGATACTTCTGGATTAAAATATTTTGCAGGTACTTTTGGAAAACAAGGTCAGACCTTCATGGTTGGACTCTTCGATAAGGTCAATGCTTCAAAGGGAGCAGACTTAGAGTTCGGAGATGAGAGTAATAATCAACCAGCAAGACCTTGGTTATCTCAGTTTGGTATAAAAGGATCTCAGACCCAAAAGGGAATAGAATTAGCATTAGCTCAATATGTAAAAGCTACCCTAAAAGGTGTTGACAGGAAAAAACAGACAGCAAATAGACTAACAGAGTTAGCTAAAGGCTTTTTGAGACTACAAGAATTTCCTGCAGCTAAAGAGACACCTCTAAGTCCTTGGACTGTAAAAAGAAAGATTAAGAAGGGTAGAAGTAATCCAGATCTAGTTGGTATTGATTCCAGAGCGATGATTAATGCCCTTACCACCAGAACTAAAGGTGGAAGTCGAAGAAAGCTTAAATAAGGAGGATCGTTATGTTTACCATGGAAGGTCCAGTGGTTATTATTCGACAAGAAGATCAAGGTTATGATAAGGAAACTGGAAACCCAAATCCAGATATTGAAGTCGAAATAACTATACAAGGTAATTTACAACCCTCGACAGGAGAAGATCTTCAAAAGTTAGAGGACGGATATAGACTAGAAGATGTAATGGTCCTATTTTCTCACGAAGAACTTAAAGAAGGGGATCTGATATCTTATAAAGGTGAATTGTTAGGAATAGAGAAAGACCAATCTTGGGATCCTTTGTTTTCACCTATCCCTCATTATAGATACCTTGCGGTTAAGGAGGTAAATAGAACATCATGATAGATTATTCAAAAATGTTCAAGGAATTATTGGTTCCTATCTTTAGACCTTACTTAGCAAATGGAAATGACGATTACTTACTTATTCAGACAAATAAGGGAGGTAATGCTCCAGACACAGTCTATGCATCCATGTTATTACTTAATGTGACAACGGTAGGAACGATAGACGAAGGTACAATAGATAAATACGGTCAGAGTGTCAAACAGAATGAAGATATTATCATCAGGATAAATACCTATGGAGATAATGCATATTCTGCAGCCTCAAGACTAGCCAAAGCATTAGAATTTTCCTCTATGACTCAGAGTTTATCTGAAGTAGGCGTGTGTTACAGGGATTCCACAGCAGTCCAAGACATATCAACTAAGAGTCAAGGGGTAAGAGAAGAAAGAGCTACATTCAATATTACAATAGGTGTGGCTGATGGTAACTTTGTAGACACATATAATCCAGCTAAAGAAGGATTACCTAGCCAGCCTAATTATGACTCAGGTATTATCCCAGTAGAAAAGGTCTGTCTAAAAACAGAACTAAATGAAGCTGATGAAAAAGTCTTCGAATCAACAGTAATTATAGAAACATAAAAGGAACCAATTATGGCTTCAAACAATTTAGACCTCATAGTTGACGTCAATGTTACAAGAGATACACCTGCCTTGTCCTTACAGGACTTTAATCAGGCTATGTTTGTAACTGATGATCAGGTATTTGGTGATGAGAGGTATCGTACTTATACAAGTGCTTCAGAGCTTCTTACCGATGGATTTGATAGTGAGTCAGCTACTTATAAAGCAGTAAGAACCTTCTTCAGCCAAGGTGGTAACGTAAATGAGCTTGTCGTAGGTCGCAGAGATGCCACGGGCGTAGATATTATGATGGACTCTATATCAGATAACACAGCATATTCTATTAAAGTACAAGGAGTTACTTTTTCCTATACTTCTGGGGTAGGTGCTACAGAAGATGAAGTCTTAGATGCCCTTCAGGTAGCTATTGATGGTAATGCAACAGTATCTGCAGAAGTCACTGCAACTTCATCTGGAACAGGAGCTGCAGCTACCCTTAATATCGTTCAGGACTCGGGATTTAGCCTAAGTCTAGCTGATGTAGATAAAAGTGTATTTGATGTTACTTATCTAGGACAAGAAAGTTGGGCTGATTGCTTAACAGCTATCTCAGAAAATATCAATACTTGGTATGCTTTGCTAACTTATGATCAATCAGTTGCAGGTATTCTAGAAATCGCTGCGGAAGTAGAAACATTAACTGCTCTCTATTTCCCAGATAATGACGAAGCAGAAAATAAAGGATCAACTGATACAGGTACTAATGTACGTGCTCAATTAGCAGCACTTAATTATGATCGTACATCATTTGCTTATTCTGGTACTGCTTCTGATACTTTCCTTGCATCAGGCGTTGTTGCTGGTAATATCTGGAAAGATGCTGGAGCTTCCACTTGGGATCTTACACCTGTCAAAGGTGTTGTTGCAGATGCCCTTACAAGAACAGAAATCAACACAATGGATGATGATGGTAATTACTTTACTACTTATGGTGGGATCGACTATTACCGTCAAGGACGAGTTAGTTCTGGTGAGTGGATCGATACAATGCGCGGTGGAGACAACATGGCATCTGACATCCAATCAGAAGTTGTAAGAGCAATGGCTACAGCTAATAAGTCAGGAAGTAAAATTCCTCTGACAGATCGTGGTGTAAACCAATTAAAAGCTGTTGTTTCTCAAGTTTGTGAGAACTATGTTGCTCGTGGATTTATTAAAGACTTTGTAACTGAAGATGATGGTATTGGAAACACTACTACTCGCAGAGGGTTCACAGTCTACTCAGATCTAGTATCTAATTTATCCAGCAATCAACGTGCCTCAAGAGAAGCACCAACAATTGTCGTTACAGCAGATCTAGCTGGAGCAGTTCACAAAGCAACTGTAAACATCAACCTATACGTATAAGGAGTAACTAATGAGTAATGTACACACTTACTCCCCTAAGAATATGGTTATTATGATCGATGTTTTCCAAGTCACTGGCTTTGGAGACACAGATATGGTAACTGTTGCCTTAGATGAACCAAAATTCGAAAAGTATACAGGTGTTGATGGAGTCGTATCTAGAAGTCACAATGTGGCAGATACCGGTACTATTACATTTACTTTAGCACAAACCTCATCATCTAATGCAGATTTCAGTAATTTACTTCAAGTAGATACTGCAGATCCTTCAGGTGATTACACATTTAGTGTTAGCGTCATTGACAATAACTCAGGTACTTATTACATTGGTAGAGGATCTTGGGTTCAGGGAATGCCTGAATCAGGATACGCCAAGACAGTAGGTACTCGTGAGTGGGTAGTTGAAGTCGCAGAACTAGATTGGTATATTGCAGGTAACTAATACTTTATGGTCCCCTTAACTGGGGACCAGACTTTTTACAAACAAAGGAGAGAAACATGTTTAGAAAAAGAAAATCCCACGAGTTCGAATACAAGAACAAAGAGGGTGAAAAATTTAAATTTAAGTCAGTTCCAATAGGATACTTGGACGCAGCAGAATTCTTAGCAGAGTATGGTCCAGATTTTCTTGAAGTATATAAAGTATTGAAGAGTAACATGGACATGGATAATAAAGACGAAGAAGGTAATACAATTCTCGTTATCCAAGATATTCTTAAATCCTTTGAAAAAGGGGTTATCACAAACTGTGCTAAAGATCTTTTTGTTGACACTTTACTATTGAGTGAAGATGGGGATTGGGAACCTTTAGATCCTCAAGCATTTGAAAGTAATGAAGAGATGTTTACTGTGGCTAAAGAAGTTTTCAATCATAACTTCCCAGATTTTTTCGGGGGCGAAGAAGATATCGAGGACGATTCGGAGCCGACGAAGGAAGAGCCTCGGATGAAGCCAGCCAAGAAGTTGACCAAGAAGCAAGTGGACGTGACGCTCTAAGAGAGGCCTTAAGGAAAAAAGGGTTACCTGAAAAAATAATGGACTATAAGTCTGATGTAGATGCAGGTAGAATTAAAGAAGAAGAGTCTCTAGATTATTATATAGATCAAGTATCTCATGCTAAGATGCACATTGTGATATTATGTGAAGCAAATCTAGGATCTTATATGGAAATAGCATACGATTGGTCTTGGGTAGAAGCCATGGACATGATTGAAATACTAACGATCAAAAGAGAACTTCAGACAAGAGAAGAAGCTAAAATGCGTATGCAAAAATAGGAGGTATTATGATCCTTGTAGATGTACCAAAAGATTCAATATCCTCACAAAGGATAGAGTTGGATCAAGATGGTGTAGAATATACACTAGTCATGAATTGGTCTAATAAATATCAAAGATTTTATATGGACATTTATGATTCTCAAGGATCTGATATTTTACTGGGAATTAAGTTGGTGTCAGGAATAGCAATCAATCTAGGGAACAGAAATGATGCTGGACCTTATGGACTATTCCTGATATTAGGTAGTGGGACCATGAAAAGAGACTCATTTACCACAGGAGCATACAAGCTTTACTATTTCCCTAGACAATCAGTGAGACAGTTCCCATTATCCTTAGAGTATGCTTTAGCTACTGACTTTATAACCTTCCTAGAAGAAGAAGAGTCTTTAGAGGTGGTCTATCAGTATGATGAAGAATCACAGGTAGAGACATTACTTCTTTATAATGAAGTAAATCAGACACCACTGACAGCTACAGAGTACACTGAAAGAAGTATGTCCACTAGATTAAATATTGAGTATAATGAAGTAAGTATGGGCGATAGGGATGTTGTCCAATATGACAATACATCAACAGCTAGAACACTCTATTTGCCTATAGACGTTGGTCCTTATGCAGTAGGGTATCTGGGAGATACATCTTCAGGTACATTCGAGAATTATTCAAGAGTAGGGACTGTACAAAACACAGTTTCCTCAGGTGAGAAAATTCTTTATGGATCAAACGCAGGATCTGAAAATGACATAGAATTTGGAGTCAGATTTTGGTATGATGGAGATGGAGCTGGTTTCACAGATATTTACATAAGTACAAATTGCTATTTAACTGTAAATGGGACGGATTACTTCATTACTGGAGTATATGATGATACTGATGTTCTAGTTACCTCTACTACCACTTTTGGTAATGAGACTGTTTATAACTGGGAAGTAACTAATAGAGTTAATGCTGATACTTCCACTGTTGAGATTCCTGTTCAAGAAGAGATCACTTCAGTTAGTATGAATTTCGAAATAGTAACAAGTAACAATGCGATGACAGGAACTATGGCTTTCGCTATTATATCAGACGGAAACTATAGTTACATTTCACCATTCTACGGAAATGGGACTTGGGTCCAGACAGAAACAGGTCCAGATAGATGGAAGACTACTTATACTCAAGATATAACAACAGAATTTTTAAGTAACTTACCAGTAAGTTTAGAAACATAGGAGTCTTTATGCCAATTTATTTACCACAAGATATTGGAGAGTTTGCAGTTGCTGATGAAGGCTCAGGAGTATTCAAAGTTTACCAGAGAACAGGATCTGACAATCAAGATGTAACCACAGGAATGACAGTGGTCTATGGATCAAGTGAGACCGATGTTGATGACGTCAATTTTGGAATAAGATTTATATATGATAAGGGTTCACAAAATTTCGCTGACTTGTATTACACCACTAACAACTATATCGAAATAAACGGATCTGAGAGAATCTTTATAACAGGGGCAGAAGCTGGGAATACAGAGTATACTACTACATCTTTGATAGGTGGAAGGATGGTGTATAGTGGAGTGGATATGTCAGGAGGAGCTAGTAGTGCTCAAACCCTGACCATGAATTTCATAATGCCATCAGCAACTATAACGTCTTTAACAATGCACGTAGAGTACTTACTTAGAACAGCACCATCCACTATAACAGCAACCGCAGCTTTTGCTACCATGGTCGATGGGGATTATGGATATGTTTCAGATTTTTATGGATCAGAGGATAGTTTTGTACAGGTAGTAGATAATCCAGAGAGTGCAGCTAATGATTATTGGCTAAAAGCATTTGATGTAGATATTTACTCGGAATTTACGAATAACATTCCTACAACCTTTGCAACATAGGAGGTACTATGCCTATTTACCTCCTAGAAGATCAGGGTGACAATATAATGACCACTGACGGAAGAACTGCAGGATCAGAGTTAAAAGCTTATACTAAGACCACGAGCTTAAATGGCGTCCCTACTGAAGGAATAGATGTAGTTAGTTCCTCTGACAGTACCACTTTGCAATTAAGAGCTGGAGGATCGACAGGGGATTCATCTAATATCAGATGGGGAATCGATAGCTCAATATATGTAAATGGGGTGCAGTTCAAATTTGGTACTATTAATGGAAGTGCATCTACAGAGGAAGTTAATGGTATAACTGTCTGGACTAATTCTCCATCGGGAACATTTACAAATTATAGACAGATAACTTTACCAAAAGTAGTAAACTCAATTGAACTTTATATTCAGTACACAGTTACAACTGGATCTGAATCAGCTAATCTTGATTATGAACTCAATTTAGGAAATACTGAACTATTATCTCAGACATTAACTTTAGGGACAGCAGATGTCTGTGGTAAAGATACAACTTTGGACATTACAGATTATGTTATGAATAATCTTCCTCAACAATATTCATCTTAATATAGGAGGACTTGTTATGGAAGTAGCAAAACTCACAGCAGATGTGGTAGTTAAAATTCCTTTTGATCAACTTCAAAAGTTCCAGAAAAAACTTGATAAAATAGCAGATACTTTAGAGATCATTATCCGAGATTTTAAGAAAATGGAAAAGACTACTACCAGAACTCTTGACAAAGGTACTAAAAAATTCAAGAGATTAAATGGAGAGGTCATCCGTACCAAGAAAAATCTAAAGGATGTAAATAGAGAACAAGCGGAACAAAATAAAAATAATAGAGCCTTAGGTCGAACTGCAAAATGGTGGGGAGGCATAGCCAATGTTATCGCAAGGGTCCGTGTAGCTTTTGGACTATTAAAATTTGTTCTCATGGGAGTTATCAAGTTACTTTCCGTTCCTATTGGAACAGGGGTAGGAGTCTTAGCCCTTGGTGCCAGAGTTAACAAATTAACTACTGAAATAACAGTCCTATCCGAAGCAGTAGGAATAAATGTAAATACCATGAAAGCCATGGGACTAGCTGCTAAGAGTGCTGGATTTACCATTGAACATGTGACATCTTTAGTTGAAGAGCTCAATAATAAAATGGGTGGAGAAGAAGGTGGCTTCGTAGAAAATAATCTGAGAGAAGGATTTCATACTCTAGGACTTGAAGTTGAAGCACTACAGAAGTTAAAACCTGAACAACAGTTAGAAAAGATCATGGAGGCTGGGAGAGAACTTTCTAAGGATAATAAGAACTTAGCTAAAGTTGCTTCAGCATATGATAAGATCTTTGGACAAGAAGGTAATAGACTGTTAACAAGTTTCAACAAAGAAATGAATAAAAACAATCAGAACTGGAAACAATTTTTAGGATCTTATGGTGGATTTGTCAACATGACCGATGACTCCATCGAAGGTGCCAAACTTTTCACTGGACTTTGGAATAAAGGTCTAGCTACGATTGGAAGAGGACTAAATAATTTCTTTGGTGGATTAGGTAAAATGATGGAACCTGCCATTGAAGCATTTGAAGATATCTTTAAGGACTTTTTTAAGGACACAGGTAATCTTGGAAAACTCATTCAGAGAGTAATCATAAAAGGCATTTTCCTCATACTAGAAACCCTGATCGCTGCAAGAAACTGGTTACAAGATAATGAGAAACTTGTAGAATCAATTGGAGATAGTTTAGTAAGTATTTTTGGAAAAGCCTTAAAAATAGCCTATAACCTAGGAACTAACTGGGCAGAAACCTTAGATACCATGGTAAGTATGGTCGACAAAGCTCTTTCATTAGCTGAGATCATTTCGAGTATCGAGAGCCTACCTACAATCCTTAAAATAGCTGCCACTGTAGCAGGTCTAATTGCAATCATTGGACATCTTAAGACCATTGGTAAAATGGGAGGTGGATCAGGTGGTGGAATACTCGGAGGACAGTCTGGTGGAGGACAAGGTTTCGGAATATCTGAATTCCTACTAGGAGGAGCACTTGGAATAGGAGGATGGTTGAAAAGAGGCCTTGGTGGATTACTTAAGGCAGGGGGTAGAGTACTAACTGTAACCTTACCTGCAGTTCTGAAAACCACTGCTGCTGCAGTAGCTGCCAAAGCCACAGCAGTAATCGCAACATTCGCTTCAACGTTCTTTGGAACCACTTATATTGGAGACAAAATATTTGGGACTGATAATATGGGATTTCTAAAAGACATTTGGGACGAGCCAGTAAAGAACTTGAAGGAAATAACTCAAGGTCTAGGTCATTGGTGGTTGGATATCACAGGGCAGTCTGGTAATTTTGACGAAGGCGGTTCTATGTGGAATTATTTATCTGGGCTTAATAAAGGCTTCCTAGCTGGAGGTGGAGGAGCTTTTGCAGGAACAGGAGCCTCAGGCAGTTGGGACAATAGGGTAGTTACAACAGACTCTAATAATGTCAACTATGTTAATAATACTTATAACTTATCAGGTGACGAAGCTGTAGAAGCAGTGACCTTAGATATGGCTAAACTAGGTCGTGGATTACCGCAATAAGGAGGACTGATGGCTAACACTAATAAGATATACATAGTACCTCAATCTGGTATCTATGAGGGAAGAGTAATCGTATTTGATTATGTAGAAGCCATGAATATAAATAGTAGTTCAACTATTGCTAATCACCCAGTCGAGTCCCAAAATCAGAACATAGCTGATCATAGATTCCACAAGAATAAAACGATTAATATTGTAGGTATGGTATCTGATAACTGGCAAACATCTCTAATTAATGATCCTACTCCAGTTTTTCAGTCCACCTACTTTAAGCAACAAAAGGGTCTTAGGTTCGCTTGTGCAGCGGATCTAGGATCTGATAGTAGCACTTATGAAATGGTATCAACTGTTCTAAATAGAGAACCTTATACAGAGGAAGAGATCAATGCTTTACCTGCAGAAGAGCGATACTATGTAGAGGAGGCAATTAGACTAGTAAACTCTGAAGATGATGCTATTGAGACAGCTAAGGAAAAAGGACTATCTATTACAGGTACTGATAGTAATGCCTCTTATAATAATGCTGTTATTAACAGTATAATCCAAGCACAAGAAGCTTTTAAGTACTTTGATGCTAATGATACCTTATTGACTATTTCTTCCATTAGGGACGAATATACTAATATGGCTATTACTAGTTTTAATGTGAATTTAAGGAATGGTCCCCAAAGAGGCGGATATTGGGTTACTCTTAATCTTCAACAGGAGCTGATCGCTCAAGGAGTTACTAATAGTGAAGCTATAGATCCACAGAACTCAGAGGAAATAAATACAACTGCTGATAAAGGTAAAACTAACATAAAAGATGTTCCAGACTCAGATGAGATAAAACAAGCAGTACAGGCACTTTATAGTCAGGCTTTTGATGACATAATTTTAGCTCCTAATTTACAGTCCTATTTGAATAAAATTTCTTCAGGAAAATCTCAGACAGCTAAGGAATACATTTTAGGCAAAGCTTACGATAAATATGCTGATGGACTGGATGATACAGGGACTTATTATTATATCAGGTCTCAATTAAACTTGGTTAATAGTTCTAGAGGAAATGTACCTTCAAGTTGGACAGATTTTAACTAGGAGGAAACATGGAACAAAACTGGATCAGAGAGTACGAATTAGTTTTTGTTAGTCCTGACAATAGGATAGTTATTACCTCAATAGATCAGGAGACCCCTTTAGATATAGCTTTTACAATCCAGTACGAAAAAGAGGGCATCATGGCCCTCAGTGTATTTGGACTAAAAGAATCCAACATCGGAGTAGTATCTGAAGCAGGAGTAAAAGTTTACTTAAATGTAGGATATAAATCCAGAAACCCAGATGTAAAAACAAATCCTCAGGATCTTCAAAGACTATTTACAGGTGATGTAATTACAGTTAATGTAAAAAATACAGTATCGGGGATCTACGAAACAAAATTACAATGTAGAGCTACTAAGTTAAATTCCAAACCTTTAATGGTCACCTATGCAGCTACTGGTACTGAGAAGGACAGAATCAAACAAATGATTCTAGACGCTCAACTAAGAACTACTGGACTCATAATTGATAAAGCTCTAGAGGAACTTGAATTACTAGCTAATGATGATCCTTCCAGAAATGAAGCAACCCTTTTAGATGCTCCTAATTTACCCCTAATAAATGAAGATGTGGTAGGCTCTTTAACTACCTCTGGGACAGTGTTTGAAGAACTATCTGATTACTGTTCTAATTTTGATATTGTAGTTGCTACTATAAATCAAGAGTTGCATTTGGTCCGAGAAGGTGGAGCACTTAACACTAATAACAAAGTGGATGCTATTTTAGGACAGAATTTACTTCAGCCTCCAAGGAAAAAAGTGGACGCCTCACAAGGTTCTCCAGCTTCTAAAACTTCAAGGTATAGAAGAGATCTTAAAATGCTTTTGGCACCAACTGTCAATCTAAACACAGTAGTTGTCTCAAATGTTAAAAGAAATGACTTCGGTACAGTTGATGAGGAACCTTTAGCAATAAAAGCAGTTGCAATAAAACATACCGGAAGGTACTACGGTGTTCCATGGTATACAGAAGTGTCAGGTACTGTTGAAGAAAATTGGTTCAAAGACTCTCCAGTAAAAAGTGTTGAAAGTGATTTTTACAATCCAACAGAAGATCTACCATATGATTAGGAGGTATAATGCCTAACCCTACTAGAAATAAAATGAATCACTCAGCCATTCCTGCAGTGATCATAGAATATGATGGACAGAAAGCGACAGTAAAACCAATGGTGCAAATTCTGTATCTGGATGGTTCCAGTCTCCCAGTACCAGAGATAACAGATGTACCTGTATTAACTCCAACCACTGCTTATGCAGGATTAAAGATACCAATAAAGGTTGGTGATAAGGTAATGGTCCACGTTTCAGATAGGGACATTCAAGACCTTCTATTCAAACAGAGCACTGCAGGTCTAGATACTGATATCAGCTCAGTGCCAAAAACTAAGCGAGTAAACAATTTAACTGATGCCATTGCTTACGCAGGTTTCCAATCTCTGGATGATATGATCCCATCAGATGATGATGTTTGGATCTTTAATAACCGAGGAAGCAGTGGATCATATAACTATATTAAACTTAGAGCAGATGGATCAATCATTTCAGAAACTTCTGGAGTTACAGTAACTCAGACAGCAAGTGGTACTTTAAGTATCCAAGCAGATAATAATGTAAATATTACTACCCCTTTAACTACCATCACTGGTAATGTAGCAATTTACGGAGATGTAGATTGTTATGGTGAAGGTGGGGCTGATACTAACTTTAGAGTCAGAGGATACATTACAGCTACTGAAGAAGTTACTGCAGATGGAATCGAATTATCAACTCATGTACATGGTGGTGTAGATCGTGGATCTTCCAATACTGATGGACCTCAATAATAGGAGATACTATGGATTTAAAAATAGACCCCCAGACAGGAGATCTTGCTATTGAGAATAATAGTCTCCAAACAACCCAAGAGGGTATGGAGTCAATTGCCCAAAGATTAAGAATAAGACTAAGGTTCTTCTTTAGAGAATGGATCTTAGATAGATCTGCTGGAACCAAATGGTTTGAGAAAGTTTTAAGAAAAGATGTAGATAAATTCATAGCAGACCAAGAGGTAAGGAAAAGAGTACAAGATACTCCCCAGATAAAAACAATAGAAGACTGGACAAGTTCAATTAATGCCTCGACCAGAGAGTACACAGTTGTAGCTACAGTTAGAACAACATTAGGTGAAACTATTACATTTGGTTTCTCAGATGCATTAAATAATCAATAAGGAGAAATCATGTCACTAACACCAGATGGTTACACTACCTCCAGTTTATCTGAACTAGTAGAAAATATGGCAGAGAATTCCAGATCTTTATTTGGATCTCTCATAGACACTTCCACTGATTCAGCTCTAGGAATATTCAATGGCATAGTTGCAATTGAAATTGATAATGTAAACACAGATTTAAAAGAATTTTACTCTAACCTAAATCCTAATGCTTCTGAAGGACGCATGCTAGAAAACCTCTGTCTGTTAGGAGGTTTAGTTCGTAAAGGTACTTCCAAGTCGACAGGTGTTGTTGATTTCTATGGAGACTCAGGGACAACCATCCCATACGCTACAGTAGTTTATACTTCAGACGATGATACCAGACGATTTACCACTCGTGAAGAAGTCACAATTGGATCTGAGGGATCAGTAAGGGTAAAAGTGATAGCAGAGGTGGACGGAGCCATTTCAGCTCCAGAAGGCACCTTAAACACGCTTGAATCCCCTATTACTGGAGTAGACTCATTATCTAACCCAAGAGATATATCAGTTGGATCTTCTGAAGTTGAAACAGAAGCAGCTCTAAGACAGAGAAGAAGCAACACTTTATCATTAGGTGGAAATGGGACTAAAGGTGCTATCACAGCAGCACTAAGTCAGTTACCATCAGTCACTACAGTTAGGGTAATATCTAATAATACTTCTTTCTGGCAGGAAAAAGGAACCTCAGGTACCTTAAGACCTCCTAACTCGATTGAGGTAGTTGTAGAGGGTGGAGATGAGGATGACATTACTGAAGCATTAGCCTTAGTAGTATCAGCATCCACTGAGACCTTTGGTGACCTAACAACTTTTTATGAAGATATCACGAGCAACACTCATATTATAAGATTTTCAAGACCTTCAGAAATT
>SPKZ01000881.1_pt1 | contig 29409 bp, 29 predicted proteins | sample 2456571 | NCBI WGS metagenome assembly SPKZ01 (sample SAMN11192286, study PRJNA482655) | marine metagenome | biome: ENVO:00000447; feature: ENVO:00000244|ENVO:00000211|ENVO:00000569|ENVO:00002023; material: ENVO:00002151; isolation source: ocean water from marine abyssalpelagic zone ... | reverse complement strand
GCGACCACCGCTTCCCACGCGCGTTCCGATTTCGGGGCCTTCAATCGCACGTGCAGAACGCGGCGACCTCGCGCTACTTTGAGAACGGTTAGCTGAGCCAGGGCGACGTGCGCCTGCACCTCGTCGGGGAGGGGGATGTTTGTACTGCCGGCGAGCGAACAGTTCGCACCGGGGCATACGCGAAGTCGCAACCCCCCGGCAGACAAACCCACCGCCAGGGCGGATTGTCCCGTACCTACCGGCACTATCAAGAGGGGGGACGACGCCGGCTTGCGAGACTTTCCTGGCGCTTTCGACGCTGCCCCTTTCGACGCTATCGCTTGCGGGGAAGCCACTGTCCCAGCCGTCCCGCGGTCTTCGGCGGCTGCAGCCGATGAGCTAGCCAGCAACGCCAGCAGCAGTGGAGTGAAGCCAACACGCGGAGAGATACGAGTCACGCGCCCATGGTGGCAGTCGAAGGCTGATCTGACAACGTTAAGCGCCCGAGCATGACACCATGCGGCGACCACTCAAGGCAAACTGTGTGGATGACTAGACGTCGACGCCGCAGGCTCGTTGGGCGCTCTTATCCATGCCCAGCGCGCCGAGCACTTCGCCAAGACGGGCGGCGGGAACACTGATTCGCGTGGGCATGCCGCCTTGCATTTTCAGCATTTTTACAAAGTCGAAACCACTGTCAAAAGCGGCTGCCACGGCGACGGAGTTCTTGTCGAGCACCACGCTCACTGCCGCGCGCTCCTGGCCCATCAGCAATAACGCTGTGCGGTCGGTTCGGCTGAAACCCTCGACGATGTTCACGAAGGCCACGCCGGGCTCGTATACGCGATATCCGTCGGCGGCCCGGCGCGTCTCTCGCTCCACCGGTACCAACTCTGCCGCCGCTTCATCGATGGGCTGCCACAGTCCGTCGTCGCTGAGCTGTGTGTACAGGTGCCGCACGATCAGTCCCTGCAGACCGGCATCCCGGGGACGACCTCGAAGCGCGCGATCGAATCGGTCACCGATGGGTCCGGGACAGCCAATTCTCGTATCGATGGCGTGAGCATCTGCATCACAAGCCGCGTAGGGATCCTCGCCACCCAACATCCATTTGGCTGCGCTCGCGAGGCCGTCAAAGTCGTTGTGGCAAACCACTGTTTCGTAGGGCCCCATGCGCTCCACCAGCTCCGGAGTAATCATCTCCGGGCATGCGCCGTGTTGGGCCTTGGTCCTCAACACAAAGCGGGGGTCGTCGACGAATCGCACGTGTTCGTCGTGATCGTGGTGGTCCACCCAAGCGCAGAGGCGGGGTCCGAGGCCCGTAATAAACGGCAGCGTCACCTTCTCGAATCCGGCCTTCCCGCCGAGCCCAGCGAAGGCCACGTCCAGCACTACCACTTTACCGGAAAGCCTCTTAACTTTCGGCAACTTACGGGGCGTTCCGAAGGCGAGTTCAGCGGGTAACATGTGTTTATTCGAGACCAGGCGAGAGTTCTGACAATAGATTCGACCCGCGGATCGTCGAAGACGACAGACAAGCCGCGTAGAATGGGCGGGTGAGCCCGAGCTGCGCTCGCAGGAGATAGCATGAAGATCGGTTTGTATCGTCGCGTTCTAGTTTTTTTCGCACTCGCCATGACCGTCGGCATGGCGCATGCGGAACCTGAGCCGGAGCAGCCCGTTCCGAGTCCCGTCACTCCCCCGTCCCCCGACGCGCCTCCCACGCTCGGAACGGCCAACTGCAGTCTGTCGGGATCCACCATTCTCAGTTCCTCGGTCAAGCTGTACCCCGAGGCCACCGGCGACAAACCCCTGGCGCGATTCACCGGCGCCACCAGCCAACTGCTGGTGGTCGAGTTCCCGTCCGCGAGCAGCGGCCGAGCCAAAGTGGAGACGGGTATCGGCAGCGGTAGCATACGCATCGCCGGCTATATCAACGCCAAGCGCATTCCACTGTTCACCTCCAATGACGTGCCCGTTTACCCGCCTCATTTGTTCATCGCCGGGCATCGCTCGGTGCAATTCGGCGGCGCAAAAATCGGCAAGCTCAAGATCAAGAAAGCCGTCAGTTACCCTCTAGAGCAGTCTTTCGCTGCCTGGGCACCCTGCAGTGCCCTGACTATGACCCAGAGCCCGGCGCCCCCCTGGAGCCCGCCGGGGAACGCTCACGGCTTCATCATCAAGAAGCCTTCCATCGATCTCTTCGATAGCTATTCTAGGGATCGCAATCAGATCACCACCCTGGTGCGGGCAGACTTCGGCGACGGCGTGCTGGTGTGGAGCACCGAGCGCAAGGGTGGCTACGCGCACATTCTCTACCATGGCGACGTGATCATCGACGCCTGGGCACAAACGCGCGATCTAAAGTGGCTGCCACCGGGTGAAACCCAGGACGACATCCCCCAACGTATGCGCAAGAGCCGTTCTGTGCTGAAGATCAGCGGCACACCGCGAGTAGTAAAACTGACTCAGGATGTGAAGGTGCTGAGTGCCCCCAAAGCAGACGCCCCCGTCATCGGAACCGCCGAGACAGAGACGGAATTGTACGTCGTGGACGTGGTCGCCGGATTCGCCAGCGTGCTGCCAAAATCCATGGAGCTGGCCCCCGCCGGGGATACTCAATTCTGGGTCTTGGCCTCGGAGCTACCGGAGGACGAGTAAGTCGCGGTATTTAATGGGTTTATCGTTTATTGCGCATGGGCCGCGCGAGTCCTAAGCTCGCGCCCCTCATGACCACCGACGCTGAAATCAGAAAAGCCCTCGCCTACCCACTCACCGGGACCAACTTCGCCGATTATGGCGAGCGCTACGAGGGCAAGGTTCGCGACAATTATTCTCGCAATGGCAAACGCACGATCGTCATCAGCGATCGCATCTCCGCCTTCGATCGCGTGCTCGGCACGCTGCCGCTCAAGGGTCAGATCCTCAACTGGATCGCGGCTTGGTGGTTCGAAAAAACGCGCCACATCGCCGACAACCACGTCATCTCGGTGCCAGATCCCAGCGTGATGGTCGCGACGGAATGTAAGCCCTTGCCCGTCGAAATGGTGATGCGCGCCTACCTAACCGGCAGCACCTCCACCAGCATCTGGGTGCACTACCAGAACGGTTCACGCAAATTCTGCGGGCACGATCTGGCGGACGGCATGAAGAAGCACCAGAAGCTTCCGAAACCGATCCTCACACCCAGCACCAAAGCAGAGCTGGGCGAACACGACGTATCCGCATCCAAAGAAGAAATTCTGAAACTGAGCGGCATGCCGGAAAGCGAGTTCGATATTGCCGCCAAGATGGCGCAGGATCTCTTCGCCTTCGGTCAAAAGGTCTGTGGGGAGCGCGGGCTGATCCTCGTGGATACCAAGTACGAGTTTGGCAAGACGCCCGACGGACGCATCGTGATCATCGACGAGATCCACACCCCCGATTCGTCTCGCTTCTGGTTCTCCAACAGCTACCAGGCGCGTTTTGACGCCGGCCAAGATCCAGAGAGCTTCGACAAAGAGTACGTGCGACGCTATCTTAAGGGACAGGGTTTCATGGGAGACGGCGACATTCCTGAGATCCCCGACGACGTAAAAGTGGAAGCCGTGAAGCGCTACATCGAAGCTGTCGAGACCATCACGGGCGAAAGCTTCCCGGCCAATCTCGATGAGCCCATAGCTCGATTGAAGAACAATCTCGATCTTTGTTGAAACGATGCAGGTCTAGACCATGACCACCAGCACCGATCTGGATCCCCCGCGCCCGCTGGAACTATCGCCCGCGCTGAGTTGTTTTCCGACTCGCACACCCACGTTGCTGCCGGCGACCCACACCAATAGCTATGCCCTCGGTAGTCGCGATGTATTGCTCGTCGAGCCCGCCACGCCCTACGAAGACGAACGACGAGAGTGGCTCGCTTGGGCCCGCGGCCTACAAAGCCAAGGGCGAAATCTGGTCGGCATATTTCTCACCCATCACCACGTCGACCACACAGGGGGTGCGGATTTTTTCGCCGCCGAGCTCGGTCTGCCCAAGTGGGCCCACCCGATCACCGCATCCCTACTGCAACCCGGCGCCTCCCGCGGCACCGCGACAGCGAGCATCGACCGCGAATTGCTCGATGGGGAAACAATCATCCTGGACGGCCCCGAAGCAGAATCGTGGGCGGTGTTGCACACGCCGGGGCATGCGCCCGGGCACCTTTGTTTGTTCAACGGCAGCACGGGAGATCTCGTTTGCGGCGATATGGTCGCCAGCATCGGAACCATCATCATCGAGCCGGTGGACGGCGACATGATGCTGTACATCGAGCAGCTTCAGCGATTGCTCGATCTGAACGCTAGCCGGGCGCTGCCCGCTCACGGGGCGGCCATCAACGATCCCTCACGCTTCTTCGCTCACTACATCGCGCACCGACTCAAGAGAGAGCTGAAGGTACTCGACGCCCTGCACGCGGTCGGCGATTCTGGCGGTGTAGCAAAAGATCTCGTGCCCCACGCCTACGACGACACGCCCGAAGCGCTGTGGCACCTAGCCGAGCTGAGTGTGCAAACCCATCTCATCAAGCTAGAACAGGACGGGCGCGCGACCCGCGACGGCGAGCGCTACTTCAGGCTCCCGGGGGGATCCCCATGACCGAGCTGCGCGATGCTCAAGACAGCTTCCAGTGTGGATTGCTAACGGCAGTCTACATGCTCGGGGCGCGAGAACACGAACTCAGTAAAGTCCTAACGCAATCACAGCGTAGCGAAGTCGCCCGTCGGCTGCTCCGCGGTCTGAGCGCCGAGGGGCGGGAAGCTCGCGCCAAAGCCCTCGCCCCGGAACTAGCGCGATTACTCCAGAGCACGGAGGCGCGACGCATCCGATGACCATCCGCCGAGCCCGCATCCAGCGCGCCAACGCACAGTCGCCGGCAGAGGGCACCCCAACCATCCAGCGGGAAACGGACGCTTCGCGCCCCGCCCGCTTGAAGATCCGCAGCCAGAGCGCACAGCAGACCGAGCGACAAGCTCAACAGGTGCTGCTGGATGCCCAGGCTCAGGCCCATGCCACCGTGGCCGCCGCCGAGCAGCGAGCTGACAGCATCCGTCAGCAGGCCACCACCGCGGGAGAACAAGACGGCCGCGCCCGCTTGGCCGTCGAACTGTTGGCGTGGAATCGAGCGTGCCACAGCGTTGAATCCACTCAACTGTCGGGGGCCACGGAAGTCGCCGGACTGCTGGCGGAACGCTTGCTCGGAGCCGAACTTGAACTAGATCCAGGCGCTGTGATTCAGCTGGCCAAAGAAGTGCTCAAAGGAGCCCGAAGTGCCCGAAGCATCACGCTATACCTGCACGAGCTCGATCTGCCCTTGCTCGCCGGCCGAAAGGACGAGCTCGGGATCGAAGACGCGGACCTTCAGCTCAAGGAGGACCGCGATTTGGCGCGAGGCGAAGTGATCGTGGAGAGCGAGCTGGGGTTGCTCGACGGACGCTTTTCCGTGCAACTGGAGCGTCTGCTCCAACATCTCAACGGACACCCCGCAGGAAGGCGCGCGTGACCGAGACCCCGCCCGGCAACTTTCCGCCCCCAGCCAACCACCCGCCGTCGGTCAAGCCTACCGGCGACGGCCCATCGGACGGCGACGATCTCGCGCCGAACCCGCCGTCCAGCGATCCCCCGGTGCGCATCCCGGATCCCGCCGAACAGTTCCGGCTGGCCGCGATGTTGTTCGTCGCCACCACTCTGAGCGTGTTTTACGCCGGCGCGTTCTGGGCCACCGGAGAGCCCGCTCCCGACGAAATCGGCCAGCTGTTGCCCTATATGAAGCAGGGCTGGGTATTCGCCGTACCGCTGCTCAGCATCTTGGTCTGCCACGAGATGGGGCATTACGTCGCTGCGCGCATTCATCGGGTGCCCGCGTCCCCGCCGTATTTTCTCCCGCTGCCGGTGATCGGAATCTTTGGCACCCTCGGCGCCGTGATCGCCATGCCGGGCCGCATTCGGTCCCGAAATGCCCTGCTCGACATCGGAGCTGCCGGTCCCATCGCGGGAATGGTTGTCGCTATCCCTGTGCTCGTCGTCGGTCTCGGCCTATCAGAAGTGAAGGAACTCGGCGGACCGGGATATCTCCAAGAGGGTCAAAGCCTCTTGTACTGGGCAATCAAACGCGCCGTTCTCGGTCCCATGCCCATCGGTCACGACGTCATCCTGCACCCCACGGCCTTGGCAGGCTGGGCGGGTTTGCTCATCACTATGTTGAACCTCCTGCCGTGGGGTCAACTGGACGGCGGGCATATCGCCTACGCGCTCTTCGGTAAGCAGCACGACAGCTGGGCACCCCGGGTGCGGCAGCTATTGCTCGTGCCGTTCGCCTACAACGTCATTCAGTTCGTCGTGCCCCAGGCTATGGGCGACTCGACACTCAGTCGCGGGGACGCCATCGGCAATTGTTTGTTCTGGCTCGTCTGGTACGCCATCACCGGTGGCCTCGCTCGACTCTCCGGCGGCCCCGAGCATCCGCCCTTTGAACCCGGCAAGCTCTCTGCTTGGCGCGTACGCGTCGCCATCGGCTGCCTCGCGCTCTTTATCGCGCTGTTCATGCCAACACCCATGGCCGTCTACTAGGACGCCTACTGGCGCGTCAGGCGGGCGCACACAGGCGTGGCTCGCTTCGATCCGACTTCACGGTCGCGTGACGGCACGACACCGCCGCAAGCGATCTTTGCTGGCGACGGAAAGTCCACTCAACCGAATTTGGTCTTCAGAGCACGGCAGACGGAGGCCGGAGCGTATCGGCTGACGTCACCACGGTGGCTAGCGATTTCCCGCACGAGAGAAGCAGAGATGAAGCCGTGGCGAGTCCGAGTGGGCAGGAATATCGTGTCGATCTCCGGAGCCAAGTCGCTGTTAGCGTGAGCGATCTGCAGTTCGTACTCAAAATCCGTGATGGCGCGCAGTCCACGAACGATCACGCGGACGTTGTTTTCCCGGGCGTAGTCCACCAGCAGCCCCGTAAAGATGCTGGTTTCAACGTTCGGATACTCGCCGCAAACTTCGTCGATCAGGGCAACACGTTCATCCGCGGTGAACAGAGAGTTGCGGGTGGGGTGTTTACCCACAGCGACAATCACACGATGAAAGAGCTGGGAGGCACGCTGGACCAAATCCAGGTGGCCGTTGGTCAAGGGATCAAAACTGCCGGCGTAGATCGCTGTTTGTTTCTCAGACATGGCTTCGTACTCCGTGCTTCCGCAATATCAGCTGCGCGGCAACTCTCTTCGACCGGCAGAGCCTAACCGGCAGGTTTTTTCGGGGCCACCGGGTCGCCGGCTCCCGGAGGTGCGGGGCCGGATGGCGAGGCTCCGGACGGCGAGGCGGCGGGGCCCCTCCGCGGTGCCGGTGCTGGCCCCGCGTAGACGGCCTGCTCCTCTAACCACATCGCCTTACCACCTCGAAACCAGGTAACCCGGAAGGCGGCCAGAACCCCGGAACCGATCACTCCGTCGATATCGACGTTGAGATTGGCCTCTACCTCGTCGACCGCGATGCCATGAACGGCTGGGACGCGCGGCAGCTCGTAGGCGCCAAGACCCAAAGAGGGGATGTCTCCCTGGCGCAGTCCTTTGGCACCGGGGATGTCCTGGAGACTGTCCAAAGATACGCCAGCCTTCTTCCAGCCTCCCTCGTCGAGGGCGAGGGGGAATTGCATGCCGGTATCGATCAACAGCGCTGCATCGGATGCCGAGCCACCAGCCCCGAGGGAACTATTGACAACCATGCCGCCACCACGCACGTAGCGCAGCTCGGCTGTGGTCGCGACCGGAGGCGGCGGCGGTTCAAAGTTTCGCACAACAAATTGCCCGCCCATCAGATCCACAGTCGGATTGATATGCCGCAGCAAGTTCACGCCCAAGAGTAATTTGATGGGCGCTCGCAACTCGCGGGAGATGCCCGACAGATCTTTGGTGATCGCGGGAACGTCTTTTACTTCCAGCTTTTGCCCAAAGCGCAAGCTGACCCACTGGGGATCTCGTTGCTTAGAAGAATCGATCACCACCTCCGCCGTACCGGTAGACACTAAACCCAACGCCGGCTCGCCGTTGAGCTCCAAGGGAACCACCAGAGCCGAGCTACCGATCTGGGGCATGTCGGTCACGGCCAGCATGGCGCCAGTCAATCGAAACGGCTGTCGACCCGAGCCCCGCCGCGCCAACTTCGCGATGTTCTCCGCCCATACGTCGCGCACATCCGGATCAGCGATCAACGCCTCTAATTCGTCGGCGGCTTGCTCCAAGCGACCCGAGTACCAAAAGGCACGACCTCGGGCGACGCGGGCCTCGCTCGACTGAATGCCCTCAAGCAATTCAATGGTGCGATCATACTCGAGCTGGGCCAGGGCAATTCTGGCCGCGAGCAATCGAACCTTGGGACGCCGGTCGAGCCGCAATGCGTTCTCGATGGCGATCTGGGCTTCGTCGATGTCCACATGATGAAAACTCGCACTGGCGCGTTCAAACCATTTCTTCGCGCGCGGCGGCCACTCCGCCTCACTGGGGCCACCCGGACCGCAGCCGATCAGCAGAGCGCACAAGCCCGTTCCTAGAACTAGACGGGACCAGCTGAGCGCCACTGACGGGCTGAGCGGCACTGACGCGCACAAGGCGGAGCTGGAGCTGCCGAAATTATCGGTGGAAGCGGGAACGCGAGAGGGGACGATAGAACGAGCCAAGACGTTCATCGGATAACCCAACAAGCGCCGCGGGTCGAGTCTCCATAGCTTCACGCTTTCTTCTGGGCCGGGGTCGGGGCCCATCGAATCCGGACGGCTCAGGTCCGATGGCGGGAACTTGCGGCTACAGTCGCCCTATGAAGTTCATCGGCCTGCGCAGGCTCATCAGCAACCATGCTCTCGCTTACCTTCTCGTCGGCTGCGGCCCCTCGAGCGACGTGAAAAGCCCGGCCGACACCGACACTGATTCGGCTGACTCTGTTGGTAGCGGCGCCAGCACGGAAACTGGCGAGTCCAACTCAACGGAGGCTGAGACGGCAAACGACCCGTCGCCGATGGACGCGGATCTGGAAAAGCAGGAAGGCGAATCGGATACGGAGCGTGCCCGACGCCTAGCCAACAACACGGAAAGCCGCACGAACCAGGTCATCGCTGACACTGTGGCGAAGAACCGAACTGACATTCGAGGCTGCGCTCAAGCGCACGGCCATCCAGGGTAAAGTGACGATCACCTTCACTGTGGATCCTGACGGCAAGGTCAGCCGTGCCAGCTTGACCCGGGAGCTCAGTGACTTTTCCGATCCAGGTTTTTCGCAATGCGAGACTCATGCGGTGAAGCGCATTCTGTTTCCGGCCTCCTCCCGGGGCAGAGAAACCACCGTGAACTTCCCGTTCCACTTCAAGCCCTGAGCCGAGGGCAAGGGAGTCGGTGGGCTCAGTCGCTGGCTCACTTCCGCGGCGACCACCCTATAAATACTGGCAATTATTACACTTTATAGGAATCCTGCGGGGCACAGGGCGCAGCTGACCGGCGCTGGGCTCAGCGACAGGGGTGACGGCCGCGGCTGCCCGACGGACCAGCTGGCGTGGGGGGAGCGACAAGGCCAGGGGCGCAAGGCGACGGTGGAACTCGTCAACGAGCGAGTACGCGAGCCGCTCTCTGGAAGACAAACCTTCTGAGCCGGCTGGCGATCTACCCTACAGATCTAGTCATTTTTCTCGTTTCTGAGATTCCTAGGCCACAAAAAGCGCAAATCCCCGGGCTCCACTGTTCTGTGAAGCGGCTCGGGGATTGAGCAAAAGAATAAGAAAAGTAGAAGAGGCTCTGCGCGGGGCGCACTTTCGAAAAAGCGGCGCCCCGGCGGCAGAAGCCTTAGGCGCTATTTTTTCTTGGCCTTCTTCTTGGCGACCTTCTTCTTCGCCTTCTTCTTCGTCACCTTCTTTTTGGCGACTTTCTTCGAAACCTTCTTCTTCGCGGCCTTTTTTGTGGCCTTTTTCCTGGTCTTCTTTGCAGCCATCTGGATGCCTCCTCAAAAGTCCGAGGGTGACCATATATTTAAGTCACACCGCGGTATGTTGCACGTCATATATTGCCATCTATTGCGGCCGGTCAACGAAAAAGTTGCACGGCTCAACGTCTGCCCCCCCTGTTTCCCGCTGACAAAACCACGCATTACTTGCGTAGCCAGCCTGTCGACTGGTCGGACTGGCAAGACTGATTCACTTGGAAACAGTGTGGGTGTAAGAAATCCTCAAATGACGCAACTCCTTTAAAAATGGGGATTTTCGGAGCTTGACGCTTGAAATCAGCGGGCGATAACGCGCCCGTTAAGCGTGCGAATTTTGAAGCGTCTGAGGATGAAAACAATGCGGAAGACGACACGACCCCTACGAAAAAAAACTCTCAGTAAGTTTTCGATTTGCGCGATCTTTTTGTTCGCGGGATGCGGTTACTCCCAAGAGGAGTGGGATCAAAAGCTGCGCGAGAACAAATCCTTGCGCCACGAACTCATCGAAGCAGCGCAAGCGAAGAAAAAAACTAGCGACGACTACACCGCCGCTCTCCAAGACATCGAGGGACTTCGAAAACAACTCCGTGATCGTGGAGTTGATTTGGACAACTTGAATCAGAGCCTCGAGGATCAGCGCCGCGCGCTCGAAGAGTACCGACGTCGCGCCGAACAACTTGACGCGATTCGCACTCGATTCAACGCACTACGCGACAAGTTACGGAAGCTCACTGAGCTAGGCCTCAAGGTGGATGTCCGAGACAACCGCATGTTGATCAACTTGCCCGGCGACGTGCTCTTCGATTCAGGTCGGGACCGCCTGAAGAAGGGCGGGCTCGACATTCTCGCCGAGATCGCCTCCGTAATCCGAAATGACGCTGATCTCTCGAAGCGCGAGTTTCAGGTTGCCGGGCACACTGACAGCCAGCCCCTCCGCGGCGGCACGTTCAAAGACAACTGGGACTTATCCGCGATGCGCGCTCGCTCCGTCTTGACTTTCTTGACTGACTCCCTCGAAGAAGGCGGCGGTGGACTCGACCGTACCAACTGGAGTGCAGCCGGCTACGCGGAAACCGATCCCATCGTCACCAACGATACCGCAGAGAATCGCGCCAACAACCGACGAGTCGAGCTGGTCATCGTGCCAAACGTCGAGGAAATGCTAAACCTCAAGAGCCTCTCGGATTGATTCCGGTAGTGCCGGCATCCGAGCTAAATACTCTATCACCCTAGGACTATCGCGATGCCCCTACGCGCCGCCATCGACATCGGGACCAATTCGGTTCTGATGCTCGTAGCGGACGTTGGGTCATCGGCACCGACAGCCATCGCCGAGCGCTGCACGATCACGCGGCTGGGCGAAGGCGTGGACAAGAACCAGTGTTTCTTGGATGCCGCCGTCGAGCGCACCTTGAACTGTCTCAGAAAGTATCGCGCCGAGCTCGAGTCGCTCGGCGTCAGTGATCTCCAAGCGGTCGCGACCAGCGCCGCCCGCGACGCCGAAGGCGGTGAAAACTTTCTCGACACAGCCGCCGCCATCCTCGGCGTGCGCCCCGTTATCATTTCCGGCCACCAAGAAGCCGAACTCACATTCGCGGGCGCCCTCGTGGGCCTCCCTATATCCGGATCGGTGTGTGTGTTCGACGTAGGGGGAGGTAGTACGGAAATTATCTTCGCTGACACCTCCCAGGCCGCGCCGAAGATCATCGATAGTTTCAGTTTGGATATTGGAAGCGTCCGACTGACCGAGCGCTTCCTGAAGTGCGACCCACCGAGCGCCGAAGAGATATCCCAGCTTCGCACGGAGATCCGTCGTGAGCTCGCGTCGCACAGTGTGTCGGCCCGCGTCGTTACGATCATCGGTGTCGCGGGTACCGTCACCACGCTGGCGGCCCTCGATGCAGGACTCGATAGCTACGACGCAGCAGTAGTGCATGGCCACCGCGTCTCAAGGACTGCTCTCGAACGGTGGTCGAAAAAACTAAGCGCGATGACAACCGCAACCCGCTCTCAGTTACCGGGTGTGCCAGCGCGACGTGCGGATGTGCTCGCGGCCGGAAGTTGGCTCGTGAGCGAAGTGCTTCACTGGCTCACCCCGAATGATTCGACCGCGATGCTCATCGCCTCTGATCGAGGAGTACGCTGGGGACTACTCTGCTCTCCTCGGACACTCCTTATGAGCCCACCAAAGCGCTGAACTTTTAGGCAGGGGTCGGGCAACACGCCTTCGAGAGACGCGCTCGGTCCCGAAGTAGCCCGAGGCTCTGTCTCTAGGAGCCCCACTCGTCCGCCGCGCAGAGCTGGTGGTCCGAGGGAGGCGAGGTTCAACCAAACCGGCGGGCCGTCGCCCAAATCAGCGAGCCGCGTGGGTTGCGTTCCTCTGTAAAGGAATACCCGGCCGAAGCCGCCTAATAAGGCTTTTTAGATCGAGCTCGTATCCACTTAATATTACAGCATTTATCTGAGTACAGTTATTGACTCAGTCAAATAAGTTGACAGACTGACTGCATATGACTAGAGTTTCACGCCTGCAGAGGTTGTACGCTAGGAGCTGCCTTTACCGTGCGATAGCCAAGGTGCAGCGCCATTCGCTAGGACGGTGCCTAGCACAGGTCTAATCACCTAGACGCACAGTATAGACGCAATGCACTGAATGTAGAGCGCTGAATCCCAGTCCCAGAAAGCATAGGCAGGACGGGCAGTTGGAACAGACCCCTCGCGCTGAAGTTTATCCCCGGATCAATTATTTATTTATCGAAATACACCACCAGTGCTCGGACTGCCGCTAACTAGCGTCTTCCTAGGACCCAAACCCGAGTCGAATTGCCGGCCCGGAATCATTTCACTCTTCGCTGGTTACACAACGAGCACCCCACAACGCCCCGACAATAGAGACAGGGATTGGAAGGTACGAGTTGTTTAAGGCGTTTCAAACCCCATAAACAAGTGACGATTTGACGGATTGGGTCATAGCAGTCCGCCAAATATCGAAACCGCGCCTCACCGCGTAACTGCACAGGCAGCTCTAGGAGACATCATGGACGCAAGCCAAGACAACGTATTCAAGGTTGGTGACAAAGCCGTTTACCCCGCACAAGGAGTAGCCGAGGTCATCAGCATCGATGAAAAAGACATCGCTGGCTCACGCCAGATGTTTTACGTGCTCCGGATCTTGGACACGGATCGCAAGATCATGGTTCCCGTAGTCAACGCGACTGCCGTCGGTCTCCGTCAGGTCATCAGCGAAGCCGAAATCCGCGAGATCTTCGACATCCTCCAAGAGCGAACCATCGCCATCGATACCCAGACCTGGAACCGCCGTTACCGCGGCTTCATGGACAAGATCAAGACCGGTTCCATCTACGATGTGGCCGAGGTGCTTCGGGATCTCTACCGCCTCAAGGCAAACAAGCAGCTCTCCTTCGGCGAGCGCCGCATGTTGGACACCGCCCGTTCCTTGATTGTGAAGGAAATATCCGTCGCTCGCGAGAAGACGGAAGAAGACGTCAAGGACGAGATCGAAGCGATTTTCTTCTCGAACTGAATCGACTTCGGCTCACGCCACGCAAAAGCGCGTTACTTCGGTAGCGCGCTTTTTGCCGTTTGTGGTAGCGCCGATTGGGACAGCGCCAATTGTCTAGGCCCCATTTCTGCAGCGCCGATTGGAGCACCGCCGATTGTCGAGGCCCCACTTGTGGCAGGCCGCATGGGCACAGCGCTACTCGGCTTCGCTCGGGCGAGCGCGAATCCGTTCTAGTGCCGGCAACTGAAGCGCCACCCGCCAGTGGTCATCCTCCAGCACGCAGTACACTTCCTTGAGCTCCGATTGCGGTGTCTCTCCGGTGACCGTAACCCGTGCCCACTTGCCCTGAATCTTTGCGCTGAAACCCTTCGGTCGAAAGCGTAGAGAGAATCGAGACGGCACGATCATTTCTTCGGGCTCCACTTTGTGGCCCACTACATTGCTGGCTCTCTGAGCTCGTTCGACCAGCTCCGCCTTGGCTCCCGACCAAAGCAAGTCGTAAGCCTCCCGGGCCAGCTTCGGATCCCCTTGGACGCGACCCATACGTTCAATGAACGTTTCCACAGCGAGCTCAGGTGTCGAGTGGGCGGCTTCCGGTTGGCAGCCGGACAGACAAAAAAAGACAAAACAAAGAGCACCCAGCGCTGGGTGCGCTAGACCCCAGCTGTTTTTTTGCGGCGACCATTGAGCCAGGCGCAACTTCAGCCGCCTCGCCCCAGGCCCATTTTGCGGCGCACATCGTTCATGGTCGAGCCCGCAATTTCGCGCGCCCGATCGCGCCCGGCATCCAGTACATCCGACACGTATTGGGGCTTGGCCCGCAGCTCGAGCGTGCGCTCGCGAATGGGATCCAGCTCGGCGGTCACCGCTCCGCATAGAGACTTTTTGCAGTCGCCACAGCCCAGCTCTCCGCTGCGGCAAGCCGCATCGATCTTCAGCAATTCCTCTGGGGGGCTGAACGCCTCGTGAAGCGTGTAGATGTTGCAGATCTCCGGATGCCCCGGATCGCCCAAGCGTAGTTTTTCGGGATCCGTAAACGCACTGCGGAGCTTCTTCTCGATGAGCTTCGGCGGATCCAGCAGCCCAATGGTGTTGTTCTTCGACTTGCTCATCTTTGACTTGCCGTCGAGACCCATGATTCGCGGGGTCTTGGACAGACGCGGTTGAGGCTCCGGAAACACCTTACCGAAACGACTGTTGAACTTTCGACAGATCTCGCGAGCTAACTCTAAGTGCTGGACCTGATCATTGCCCACCGGAACGATGGTGGCTCGGTACAACAAGATGTCAGCTGCCATCAACACAGGATAGGTGAACAGACCCGCGTTGATGTTCTGCTTGTGTTGGTCGCTCTTCTCTTTGAACTGCGTCATGCGTTGCAGATCGCCCATGGGGGTGACGCTCGCTAGATACCACGCGAGCTCCGTATGCTCGGGCACCTCGCTTTGAACGAAGATGGTCGCCTTCTCGGGATCGAGTCCACCCGCGATATAGGTCGCCGCCGCATCGATCACACGGGACGGCAGACTCTTCTGATCGTACTCAACCGTGATGGCGTGGGCGTCTACGATGCAGAACAGCGGGTCGATGTCTTCTTTACCCAACAACACGACCCATTGTTTTAGCGCACCCAGGTAGTTCCCCAAGTGCAGGTCACCCGTGGGCTGCATGCCCGATAAAACTCGATTGCGTTTCATAGCGTCGGGGTAACCCTTGTGCGGGTCCTGGGCAAGCAGCATCGCCCCGGGGGCCGAGAGCGCCGAACTTGGCCCCCAAGACCCGAGGCTCGTTAGGATTTCATTTCTTATGAGCGACACCGAAGGTATTTCCCTCAGTTGGTCCGGCAGGGCTCCCGCAGCCCCGCAGAAACCGGTAAAATTAGAGCTATCCAAGAAGGGCGATGCGTCGTGCATGCTGCTTCGGGGAGATAACGAAGCGGGCATGCGAGCTCTGGCTCAGCGCTCCGCGGGTCAATTTTCTCTGGTTTATATGGACCCGCCGTTTTTTACTGGGAAAACTCACAGCGCCGTCAAACGCACCCGCAATAAACAGACCGGTGCCATCGTACGAAACATCACGACCGCGTTCGACGATCGGTGGGAGTCCCTCCCGGTTTACTTGGCTGCGATTCAGCAACGCATCGCAGTCGCGCGCGACTTGCTCCGACCGGACGGATGTCTAGTACTGCACGTGGATCCCAAAACAAGTCACTACGCGAAAATCCTATGCGACGAGACTTTCGGACGCGACAGCTTCGCGAGCGAAATTGTTTGGCGCTACAGGCGATGGCCATCGAAGACGAAAAACTTCCAACGTGTGCACGACGTGCTGCTCCGCTACGTTAAGGACCCCGGCGTAACGCCCCAGTTTCATCAACTCTACGAACCCTTGGCGCCGTCGACCCTCGCTACCTGGGGCAAGCGTAAGCAGCGCGCGGTCGTGGATGCCGACGGGCGCCGCTCGCGCTCCAGCAAGACCGACGAGGATACCCCCGGCACCCCCATGGGGGACGTGTGGGAAATTGGTATCGTTGCACCAGTGGCCAAGGAACGAACCGGCTACCCCACGCAAAAGCCCGAAGCCCTGTTGGAACGGCTCATCACCGCCTGCACCTCAGCCGACGATCTCATTCTCGATCCCTACGCCGGAAGCGGTACGACCTTGGCCGTCGCCCATCGACTGGGCCGGCGGGTGGTCGGTATCGACGCCAGCCCGGAATCCCACAAGATCATCCGGACCCGTCTCGGGGAATTGGGGGTCCAGCCCCTAGAAGAACGCATTGTGCTGGCCCGGGCCGCCGGTAAGCCCCGAGCCGCCCGCCGCGGCCCAAATACCGCCACTGCCAAAGCCGTCTAGCCGGCTCCCGCATCGTCCCAAACGGCAGCTCTTGATGCATCGCGGCGGTGCGTTTAGACCAATCAAGCAATGAGACGCTCCCGAGTGATTCGTATGGCGGCATGGACGCTACTGGCAGGGGTAGCTCACGCTGCCGAAACCACAGCGTCCGCCACTCCCACAGCGCCCGCGCCCACCACAAGCGCAGCCGACGCGCACTTGCGCGACACGCACCCGGCGGACGACGCCATTGTCATTACTGTCGGTGAATCCACCCTCCGGGCCAGCGAGCTGCGGAGGCGTTGGCGTCAAATCCCGAAGTTTCAGCGCGATAACTTCGGCCCGTCGATAGCCGAGCAATACGGTCACTTCATTCAACAACTCGTGATCCCGGATCTGTTGCTCAGCGAAGGCGCCAAAGCCAAGGCCACGGAAACGTCGGCACGGCTGAAGAACCAATGGGACTACACACTGGTGGAGACTCTGGACCACGCCCAGACGGAAGCGCTTCAAGGCCAGATCGGGCCCGAGCAAGTGAAGAAGTACTACGAAGCCCATCGCTCGCACTTTCAGCGACCCGCCCAGATTCAGATCTGGCGCATCCTCACGGGAAACGTCGAACGAGCCAAGAGCATCCTCAAACAGGTTCGAGGGACCGGCGGGCCTCAGCGCTGGTCGGCCCTAGCTCGCGAGCACTCCCTAGACAAGGCAACCTATATGCGGAAGGGCAACCTCGGCTTCATTGACCCCACGGGACAAAGCCATATGCCCCAAGTGCGAGTGAACCCGGCGCTCTACGGCGCGGCGAGCCAAGTACAAGACGGGGAGATCGTTGCCACACCGGTCGCCGTCGGAAACAGGTTCGCCGTCGTATGGCGCCGGGGGAGCCTGCCGGAACAAATCCGTTCCCTGGAAGATGCTACCGCGGAGATCCGACAAGTCCTGGTGGCCCAGCGAGTTAACGACGAGCGCGCCACGCTGCTCACTCGTCTCCGCAAGCAGCAACTCAGCCAAGTCGATCTGACCTTGCTGAAAGAGGTGTCTAAGTACAGCGCACTGCCGGCAGCCGCCGGCAACGGTCGGCTGGCTCCGTCGGCGAAGGCCGACCCGACGCGTTCTGGCGTGCATGCACCGGAACCAGGCTCCCAGGGTTTGCGCTAGGCAGCGATCAGAGGGGCGGCAGTTCCCAGCCTAGTTGCTTAAGGATGCTGCCGAAAACCTGACGCTCGTCTCGGGCTTGTCGAAGCCGCTTGAGAAATAGTTGAGGATGGCGATCCACCGCGGCCTGCGCCGCACGTTCGAATTTTTCGAGCATCAGCATGAGGTGCGGATGGGCTTCAATCACCTCTTTCGGCACCAACATTTCTCGAGCCGCCTTCAGCCGGCCAATGCTCACGCGGTGCACAAGCATGGCGAACTCCTTGTCGTAAAGATGCTTACGCAGCAACGCCGCCTCCCGACCTGCCTCACCCACCAACAGGGCCGCGCGATTGAGATAGCTACCTGCCCATGCCGGCGACGCCGAGCTGAGCCATACGGCACCCACGCCGGCGACCATCCATCGGCGGCTCAACTTTCGACTGTTATTCAGATGGCTCATCGCCCGGCTCCTCTGCATCTAACTGACCACGCCAGCTCCCCGACTCCAAGGCCGCCCGAGCCGCCTCCCGCTCAGCCCCGCGCTTCGACTTTCCTTCGCCTTCGGCAACTCCGACACCGCCCACGGTCGCCCGCACTCGAAACCAACGTTCGTGAGCGGGACCGCCCGAGTCGACCACTTCGTAGGCCGGCGGAGGGCCCCCCGTAGCCTGAACCTCTTGTTGAAGCGCGGTCTTGGGATCGAGGCCCTCGTCGTTCCGCAGACGTTCTAGCTCTGGGGCGATGATGGCTGTACACGCGGCGCGCGCCGCCTGCATGCCACAGTCCAAATAACAAGCCGCGATCAGCGCCTCGACCAGATCCGCCAGAACGTTGGTGCTATTGCGCAGATCACTCGCCTCCGCCCCACGACCCAACAGCAACGCCGCCGAAATGTCGTGGGAACGCGCGAACGCCGCCAAGGCGTCCGTGTTCACCACACTGGCGCGCAATCGGGTGAGCCGACCCTCGTCCGCCTCGGGAAATTCTCGGCACAACAGCTCGCTGATACAGAGTTCCAAAACGGCGTCGCCGAGAAACTCCAAACGCTGGTTATTTAGGGCCTGACGCCGCTCGTTAGCGAAACTCGGGTGGGTGAGGGCCTCTTCCAGATGGGCTGAGCCTTCCTCTAAACCGAATAGATCCTGAATATCACTCATGAAATTGTCGTCCCGGGGACTTCGTGGCCGATCCTAACCCAAGCGTCCGCCGAGCGCCCGCCACAAGCCAAGGCTTTGCCCAGCTCAGGGGTCCAAAGCTCAGATGACCCACCTCGGCTATGCTTACGCCGTGACCCAACTCCTGGCCTGCCCCTTCTGCCGTGATATCTACACCGCGGGTGAGTACGAGCTGTGCCCGGAGTGCGAGATGCTGCTGCTGCCCTTCGAAAAACTGCCACCGTCGTTCGAACGGGTCGAAGCCGAAGCCGCCGTGTGGGAGGCGACACCGCCCGAGGACCGGATCTTACCCTGGCTCTACTGGGGTCGCGGGCGCGGCGCCCTATTGGTGCTGAGCCTGCTCGGCATTGCTTTGTTCTTTGCGCCGTGGGTGCAGATGACCATGCCCGATGACGTCGCGCTGAGTGGTTACGAATTGAGCCGCCGCAATGTGACTCTGTTGCGCGGCGGCGCCATCGCGTGGTTCGTGATGATACCGCTGGTGGCCACTCGGCGCAGTCTCGTGCGTATGCGCGGCGTACGTATCGTCAGCGTTGTATTTGCTTCCATGACGCTGATCGAGGTCGTCATCGTGGTCGCCAAGTCGTCCCAGAGTCATCCCTATCTGCCCGTGGAGTACCAGTGGGGGTGGGGACTCTATGCGAGCGCACTGGTCAGCGCCCTAGGGATCTATTTCGGAAGTCGCTTCGGCGGAAACATCGATGACTTGTCCGAAACTTTTGGCGCGCCCAAACAATCCATCAATAAGACCACCGCCAGCGACCAGCTATTGCATTGACCGGGAGCTGGCCAGCCAGCTCCCCCCATCGCGCTCGGTGCCGAGCGAGACGCGACGATGCGAGACGCGACAATGCGATACACGGCAATTGCACCCCCAGCGATGGTACACCGCCCTATCGAAGAAGATAGCGCGGCTAGAACAGATAGCGCGGCTAGAACATCACGCCGACGGAGAACGCCATAGTCCACTGTCGGGGTTCGCCCTTGAGGAACTCTTGGTTTTTCTTGTCGGTCTGGGCGTCAGCCGGATCCACCATGTCCATGATGAACTCGCCGCCGACCATCACCATCTCGTAACGATAGTTCAAGCCGAACAGCAGTCGTTGCCGCTGCAGACGTGCGGGACGAAACACGATGTTGTTGTTGAAATCACTGGGCTCGCCGCCGGCACACACAGGCTGACCGGAGTACCAGTTCTTGCCGTTCTTCGCATCGCCTTCGACGGGAGACGCATTGCCGGGAACGTCAGTACCCGTGAAGCCACAATAGCCCACAGGGTCGGTCGCCGGAGTCGCGTCGATCAATCCCGAGTCTCCGAAGATCCACAAGTACTGATAGCCGATAAAGGGCGTGATGATGGCGGAGTCCGCAATGGTCAGCGGCTTCGAGATAGAAGCGTCCAGACCGACGGTCGTGAGCTGAAACTCTGGCGTCCCGGTGATGGTGCGAATGGATCCACCGCCCATGATATCGGGAAGGATGCCACCGATGCCGGTTCGAAAACCTTCCAGCAGACTGATACGGGCGTCCGCACCACCCATGATGATGCTGGTGTTAGGCAGAAAGCCAACGCCAGTGGTCCCCTCCATACCGAAGCCGAAGTTCTTTCGGATCTTCGCGGAGTAGACCTGGATCATACCCGGGGGGTCGCCAACAATGGAAGCCGCGTTGCTCGTCGGATCGCGAACGCCTTGCGTGCCTTGCGTCCAGTAATCAGCACCATCGTTGATAGTGGTGAATGCTCCCTGAAAGGAAAAGTGGAAGCCACCATAACCGGTGCTGCGGGCGGAGTGCATCGTGTTGGGTGCCAACACAAAGCCCCACTGGTTCACCAGCTTGGTGAACGCGGCGTTGTCAGCCTGACAATACTGCGGGCTGTCCTGTTGGAATACGCCAACGCTGCTGAACTGTCCGTTGTTCTGTTGCCGATGGCATTCAGGATTGAGAACTAGACGGGAGAGGGCCGGGTCGAGCGAGTCCGCGCTGGCCGGTAGAACTCCTAAGAGGGCACTGATTCCGACTCCTAGAGCCGCTGTTATGGATCGCATTTTCACGGTTTTCTCGGCAATGTGGAGGCTACTTGGGGGCCGGGATCGGCGTCAAGCTCGGTGCATGAACAGCGCAGCTTTGGGCCCAGCGGGCGGATCCAACCGGCCCGTTGGCGGCCCCAGTTAACGAACTGGTCGCTTCCCGGGCACGACGCATTCGCGACTCAACAGTGGCCGCTGTCTTCCCGACGTGGGAGATCTGATCCGATGCCCACAGTCCCCCGTGAACCTGGCCCGCGGCTCCGCGCAGACCCTGTAAGGACGCCCTTTCACATCGTGCTGGTAGAGCCAGAGATTCCGCCAAACACAGGTAATATCGGCAGGTTATGCGCTGCCACCGGATGTCCGCTGCACCTGGTCGGCAAGTTAGGATTCCAGATCGATGAACATGCCGTGCGGCGGGCTGGCCTGGATTACTGGCATCTCGTCGAGGTCCGGCAGCACGCGGATCTCGCACAATGTGAGGCTGCCCTGCGCTGTGACGAAGTTCGGCCTAGCCCCCGCTCCTGGCTGCTAAGCGGCAAATCTAGCCGGAGCTTTTTGGACATCGAGTTTCAGCTGGGCGATGCGCTGATATTTGGCAAAGAGAGCACCGGTTTGGACACGGCCGAACTGTCGAGGCGCCCCGAAAGCGTGCTGGGGATCCCAACGCTAGGTCAAGTGCGCTCGCTTAACCTCGCCAACTCGGTATCGATTGTGCTCTTCGAAGCGTTGCGGCAACTCGGTGCCTTGAACGACGCAAGCCTTCGTTAGCCCTGGGTCTCGCGTCAATCAGCGCAGTTTCATGACCCGAGGGCGAGCCCCTGTAAAGTCAGCATGCAGTCGAAGCTGCTGACCCACAGACAAACGAACATCGCTGGGCACTCGCTCTCCAAGATCCGCGTTTTCGAATATTACCGTGTGGGACCCGGGCGGAAGTCGAATGCCGCTCAGCGGAGTCGTCCCGTAGTGCCGGCCACCAATGCTGACCTGTGATGGCGGTCGCGAGGTCAAGCTCAGCTGGGCCCATTCCGACGGCTGGGAGCTGGCCGTCTTGAGAGGGAGCGCCGAAACCTGGGTCGCTGGACTGCGCGCTAGCGATGTCGGCGGTGGCGAGGCCGACGCCACGACCGCCGATATCGGCGAAGGGGCAGAGGTGGCTGACGGGGCAGCGCTCGCACTCGCACTCGCCACCGTCGCTGCAGTCACCGCCGCTTGGGGTGAGGCTGTGACCTGCATCGGCGGATCGAGCAGGGGTCGCGATGGAACGCCCCACCAGAGTAGAGTCAAGACCCCTACTGCCAGCACAGCCCAGCTCAAGCGAGTGACTCTCGGCGACGAGGACGGAAGGTCTACGGACTGATCTGACTCCGCCGCCTCGGGCGAGGCGCTCGGCACTCGCCGCGTCCATTCAGTCATCGATTCGTTTTGAGCGAAGGTCTCCGTGGTGCCGCGGATCGTGCTCGGAGTAACGGATTGGGACTCCCCAACAGCAGCGGTCGGCAGGTCGTCGCGAGTCAGGTGGGGCAAACCCGCCACGCTATCGCCCAAGCGTCTGGCCACATCCCCCAAATCCGAATCGCGCAAGAACTCCCGCAGTGGGCGCGCCAGCTCTTCGGCGCTTTGGGGTCGCTCCGCCGCTGAGGGCTCCACCGTGGAGGCCATGACGTCGTCCAAAACGGCTAACTCCGGTACACAAACGCTCAATGGCTGCAGCTCCTGCTTCATCGCCGCCAGGCTTTCCGCCGAACTGCTCCTTCGAAAAGGGGCCTGGCCGGTCCAGCACTCCATGAGCAACACCCCCAGCGCGAACACGTCGCTGGCAGCACTGAGATCTTCCCCGGCAACCTGCTCCGGCGCCATGTGCCCCGGAGAGCCAAACACCGCCCGATCGGAATCAACTCCCGTCGCACTCGCGATCCCAAAGTCGATCAATCGCACGCCCCCCTCTTCGTCGATCATCACGTTTCGAGGGGTAACGTCACGGTGCACGATGTTCGCTTTTCGATGCGCGTAGTCGAGACCCCGACACAGTTCGACGCCCAAATAGGCTCCCGCCTCGGGGGACAGCGGGCCAACCCGCAGCAGCTCCGCCAAGCTCACCCCCGGACAGAGCTCCATGGCCAGGTAATAGGTGCCCTGCTCCACCCCCAACTCGAAGACCGGCACGATATTGGGGTGATTCAACGAAACCGCTGTCTTGGCTTCCGCAACGAAGCGATCAAGAAACGCTGAGTCACTGCTAAGCTCTGGTCGGATTTGTTTGAGGACGAGACGTTTCTCGAATCCGCCGACTCCCCGCAGAACCGCCAAGTAGACCCGAGCCATGCCTCCCGCAGCGATTTCACGCTCCAGAATGTACTTTCCGAATATCTGGGGGAACATGGGGCGAGCCCATCGTACCCTCGTCGGCGCCATCTGGCTGCTTTGTGGCTGCACCGATGGCGCAAAAGAAGCCGATCGGCTGGACGTCCGCGCCCATTGGATCAGCTCCTGCTCCCCGCGTAGCGAGGAGCTGGCGAAGCTAGATCTCGCTGCCCTCGGCGATTTTCCAGCCAGCAACTCTACCTTCGAGGCGGACATTCCCGAAGAAGCGAGAGATCTGGGACTGCTGATCCCGATCGAAACTGCCGCCGTCGAGTTGCGCGCCCGCGCGGCTGACGAAGCTTTTTTGGGCGTCGGTGAGCGCCGGGGCGACACCATCGACATCAGCCTCTGGCCCGAGTCGGGGAGCTGCCTCTTGTCTGCGGGGAGCGCCGATTACCTCCAGGAATTGGACGGCAAGGCACTCGCCGTGTTGCCGAATTCCAATACCTTATTGGTCGCCGGCGGGTTCAGCGAAACGAGCAACGAAGAAACCGTCGGAGCTATCACGGTGGCTCTTGATACTGGCATCGCCAGTTCGATACCCGCCGAACGCGCGTTGAGACAACGCCGAGGTTTCGCTAGCGCAACCGCCTTCGGTGACGGAATTCTCGTCGCCGGCGGAACCGACGGGATCAACGGTACTGTCTCTGCAAGCGCGGATGTCTACAACCCGGCAATTGACGGCTTCGACCCTGTCAGCATCAATCTTAGTTCCGGACGCACGCAACACGGCGCCGTGGTCCTTCGAGACGGACGCACATTGCTCGTCGGTGGCCTGAACGATACCGGCCAGCCCCTGCGTACCCTCGAAACCGTCGATCCCAACGAACGCAGCTACGCCCTCGCAGGCCTCGCGACCCTTGCGGAGGGGCGAAGTCTGCCCCAGGTTCTTCGCCTCAGTGATGACCGAATCCTGGTAGCTGGTGGAGTCGATGCTAACGGCGCCCCCATCACTACAGCCGAATGGTTTGACGCCCTCGCTCGTACGCCTATCGATCCCGTGGGCGGCAAGGCTCGCACGGACCGCGATCTGGGCAGTTCCGTGTATGAGCGTCAGTTCGCCGCTCTCAGCGGCGGCGGCTTCTTGGCCCTGGGAGGCTGCACCCCCGACGACGGACAGGGCAGCTGCGACCCAAGCTGCAGCGCCGGCTGCCAGCCTTCAGCCGAAGTGTTGTGGGTTGCGGCCAACGGCGAGATCCGACGGATCGATGCTGACGTGACCAGCCCCTCGGGAGCCCGCTCGCTGGTAGCCGGCACCGACGGCAGCGCTTGGGCCATCAACTCCGAGGGCTGGTGGCAGTTCGATCCATGGACCCTGCAGTGGCGAGCCCGGCGGAGCCGAAGCGTCGGACCCGTGAGCGCTCTGCGCTCGGCCAGTCCCGGTCTGCTGGTCTGGCTAGAGTCCACCGGCTCGGGCGGTCAAATTCGCGGCGCTCGCTTCGAAAACCGCAGCCCGTGGACGCGCTACATCGAGCCCTTGCTCGATCCGATGCCCAATCATCTCAGCATCAGTCAAACGCCGAACTCATCCACAGAGGCACCCGGCACCCACTACTCGATTGCCGACGGCCTCGTGCTGCATCCAGACTCGGCCGAAGTGTGGATTACCGACACTCGGTATGGGGGGTTCGAATGGCTCGCCACCACGACTACCAGCGAGCTGCCCCTATTGCTTGTGCACGACGGCAACACCCCAACCCAGTGTCGTTGGCCTGCGATTCAAGGCTCGGCCCCGATATCTCTCAAAGCCTGGCGCCAACAGAATCAAATCGTACTCGAAGCGTGCGGCCGCGGTTGCCTGGAACCCATGCAAAGGCAGTGCGATGTGAGCGCCGGCACTCTGCTCAAGCTGGGGGTCAGCGCGGACCAATCCCCCAGCACGCTGATCAGCATGAGCGTGTCGCGCTCTATCCAGCCCTAACGCGCTATTTTTTCTTGAACAGTTTCGTCATGAAACTGGGCCGCGGACTGCTCGCGCCCGAGCCTGAGTCTTCACGCATCTTGAATAGCCGCTTCTCACGGGCAGCTTCCACGTTCTTCGGATCGATCTTCGCTACCGCGGCAAAGGCACGCCGAGCATCCGATCCTTTCCCGTGCTGCTTGTGCATACGTGCCAGATACAAATGGACGTCGACGTCCGCAGGAAGCTCCTTCGCTGCCGCCTTGAGCATGGCCAACAGAGACTCAACTCCCAGCTCTTGACGGCCCAGGAGATCCTGGCACGCAAGATAAGCGAACAGGGCTGTGTGCTCCGGCTTCGGATCGATTTCGTGAGCGGTTTTCGCCTGCTCCAGCGCGCGGGCCAGGTCGTTCTTCTTGAGTGCGGCCCCTGCGAGCCGGTAGGCGGCGGTCGCTCGAACGCGTTGTTGTACCGCTGCCTTGTCGGATTCTGTCGCCGTGCCTTCTTCCATCAGCTGGTCGTATTCCGCTCGACGGGCGTTGTCGGACAGCACCTGATTGGCTTCCCCGATGCGGCTGAATACCTTCGATGCAATTGCGCTCAGATCGGCGAGGGACTTGGGAAGCCGATCTGGATGCCAGACTTTGGCCAGCCGAAAGTACGCCCTCTTGATACTCCGGGCATCCGCCTTGGGCAGCACCTCCAAGACGTCATAGTAGGACATGGACTCCAGCTTTTCCCCGAAGGCCAACAACTGTTTGCGCAGAGCACTGGCCTCTCCCGAGGAAGGCGGCATGCTTTTGTCGGCATCTTTGTTGAGGGCACGCACACTGGCGGGACCGCGCGGCGCGATGGATCGGGCGACCGCAGATTTTCGCGTCTTCGAGCCGGTACGACTGGCGCCGCGAGACGACGCGCCTTCGGCGACTCCGATGGGCAGACCTGCCGAGGAGCCCGTATCCAAATGTCTGGTAATCGCTAAAACATAAGCGAGCCGGGCGATGCCCGCGCGATCCAGCAGCCCAGTGTCCGCCAGTTGCCCCAGATTCATCGGCTTGGCCCGCAGAACGTCGATGACCGCCTTGTACTTCGCCTCAAAGCCGAACCGGGCTGAGCGCGATTGTGTGTGCAGTCGTAATGGGTGCCCGGCCAAGCGCTGGAGAACCTGACTGAGACGCGGGGAATCTTCACTGTCACGAATCGATCGCCAGATGAGCGCCAGAGGATCCGGCAGATTCACAGGACCACCCCAGTCCTCCAGGAGATCGGAACCTTCGTAAAATCCGTAAGCCGTTTGACGGTGAAGCCGACAGCACCACGCCAGCTTGCGACCCAGCTGCTCTCCTAAACAGGTATCGAGCGTCCCCTCGTCGAGCATATCCAGGCCAATCAGCGCCTCGCCGATACGTTTGTCGGAGTCGGCCATCGCGGCCAGCCCGAGCGGCAGCGACGATTCCGAAATGGTGTTCATGCTCACCAGCAGCTCCCCCAAGCGCCCGATAGCTTCGCCAGTCTTGATCTTGCTCACCGAGCCGTCAGCCATGTAGAGGGCCGTTTTTCTGCCGTCAGGATCTTCCAGAACGAGAGTGCCGGTCAGATGACGCTCCAGCACAAAGATCAAGAGTTCCGGCAGGGGCCGACTAGCCAGGACTCCGGTCGCGGTGGGGGTGGAAGACGACATCGGCGGATCGAGCGTAGCAGACCCCGGCGTGCATCGAGTAACCTCTCGTACCGTGACCACCGCGCAAATTCTCATCGTGGACGACGAAGCCGCAATTCAGGCAACACTGAAAAAAACCCTCTCCCTCGAAGGCTACCAAGTCGACGTGGCCGGAGGCGTTTCGCTCGCCAAAAAGCGACTGGAGAGCAGACAGTACGACCTCGCCCTGCTGGACGTATCGTTACCAGATGGGAACGGTATTGAACTACTTGAGGAGCTGCGGAAATCCCCCAACTCGTGCCCTGTGATCATGATGAGCGGGCACGGCAGCATCGATACGGCGGTTCGCGCCACCCAACTCGGTGCGCTCGACTTTCTCGAAAAGCCCCTAAATACTGACCGCTTGTTGCTGGTCATCAGCAATGCCCTGCGACTGCAGCAAGCAGAGGACGAAACCCGCGAATTGCGCCGTGCGGCGGGGTATTTCGATGAATTGTTGGGAGACAGCCCCCCGATGGTAGCGCTTCGCGAGCAGGTTCTGCGTGCATCAGGAGCCTCCGCTAGCGTGCTCATCGGGGGCGAGCGGGGCACCGGCAAAGAGCTGGTCGCTCGCGCCATTCACCGAGCCAGCCCGCGCGCCAAGGCGCCAATGGAGAAACTAAATTGCGCGGCCGTCCCCAAAGACTTAATCGAAAGCGAGCTATTCGGTCACGAGGCAGGTGCCTTCACCGGCGCGACAAAACGGCGGAAGGGCCGATTCGAACGCGCCCACGGCGGCACGCTGTTTCTCGACGAGGTGGGAGAAATGCCCATGGAGATGCAGACAAAATTGCTGCGGGTACTCCAAGAAAAGGAAATCGAACGGGTGGGCGGTCACGAAACCCAAAAGGTCGACGTGCGTGTAGTGGCCGCCACCAATCGAGATCTGCTCGCCGCGTGCCAGCAGGGCTCCTTTCGTCCGGATCTTTACGACCGCCTGAATGTTTTGCCCATCGCCTTGCCGCCCCTGCGAGCGCGCCGCGAAGATATCGCCGAGCTGGCAGAACATTTTCTCAAACGAGCCCGCATTGAAAATGGGCGCCCCAATATCGAGTTCAGCGGCGAGGCGATGGCAGCACTGCAGCGGCATTCCTTTCCCGGCAACGTTCGCGAACTGCAGAACTTAATCGAGCGCTTGGTCATCCTCGGGATCAACGACGCTCTCTCAGCCGACGACGTACAACAGGCTCTCGGCCTTGGTAGCTCGCCGGCGCTCCAAGGTTTGTACCGCCCCGGCGTGCCCTTTCGGATCCTCGTCGAGGACGCCGAACGCACCATCCTCGGCGAATGCCTCAGCCACCACGGCGGCAAAATGACGGATACCGCACGCGCCCTCGGGCTCGAGAGAAGCCACCTTTACAAGAAGACACGCGCCCTCGGGCTTCGTGAGCCAGCTAAGAACGACAGCGATAATTAAACGAAAACCCGAACCTACATCGCCGCCGCACCCACGCGATGCAAGCAGTGAGCTCCGGCGTTACTCCTCCCGGAAGTTTTTGTTCGGTGTTGTCGCGGCCCGATGGTCGCAGATCCTTTTAGGATCGAGTCTACGGGCTAGGTTCGGCTGCGGCATCGACAACATCGCCGCCATTCCCAGCGTCCACCCCTGGAGCATCCTGCGGCGAATCTGTGCCAGGCTTCTCCTTTTCCTGGGCCTCAGTTGCAGCCTCAGTCGCAGCACTGTTTTCGGCTAGCATCAAACGGGGAGCGTTCATGGCGTCAGCGACCGGCTGAACACGGGCATCGTTCATTATTGTGTCGATGAGGCCCTGCATCGCGATCTTGTAGCCAGCTTCACTGAGTTCTCCGCGCAGCAACTGGACCCGCAAGAACACGCCTGCTGTTTGCACCACATCGCACAAGCAATAGTTGCGAACTTCCTCGATGCGCCCGGCATGCACCATGGGGCCCACATCCTTACCGTCGACACCAACCTTGCCCGGCATGCCGCTCAGTTTCGCTAACACGTCGAGCCGACTCGATTTGCTAGCCCCAAAGTCCGCGACAAAATCCATAAGATCCAAGTGCCCCTCGGGACTGAAGCGATAACGAACATCGCGACTCCGATAGTAATAACGAAACGGCACTCCATGGCGGAGGCAACGCGCTGCGATCACCGGCATGTCGAAACCCCGCCCGTTGAAGGTGATCAAATCGGGCCGTTTGTCTTCCGTGAACTTCGCGAAGTCCCGCAGCACATCCGCTTCGGCTTTGTCCTCACCAAGGATGCCGAGTTTTTTCACGCGGTAGTCTTCGTCAAACCACAGAACCCCGATGGCCACGACTTGGTGGTGGGGAGGCGAGGGCAGACGCTGGACGTCCGCCCCTTCGGCGATGGGCAACTCCGGATCGACGATGGTTTCGATATCTAGGACCAAAAAAGAGCGTGGCACCCAGCAAGCATCGGAAGTGTCTCGGCGGCGGTCAACGTCCCCGAGTCGCAACGCACCGCATCACCATAAAATCTAAAACGATCCTACTGGACGGCCAGACGGTCTGTTTCTCCTGGTAGTCCTCATCACGCCGGGGCGCAGAGGCTCCGGCCGGCGAGACGACTGATCGGCTAGCCCATGTCGCTATTGATCGGCGGCCCCCGTTCCCGTAACAATACTGGTTAGGGGCACGGCTCAGTGCTGAATCCCCAAACGTATTCTCTCCTTTTGTCGGGACGCCGTTCCGACCCAAAAAAGGGGCTCACATCTTAATCGTAGGACGCGGCGACCCAAGGGGTACCGCGTGCACCGGTATGGCCCAAAATATTCTCGTTATTAACGTGGATCTGC